>Ga0182745_1000179_pt1 | contig 82025 bp, 65 predicted proteins | sample eDN3rd30CKraftBY_FD_128523 | JGI IMG/M metagenome (GOLD analysis project Ga0182745, IMG submission 128523) | Enriched backyard soil microbial communities from Emeryville, California, USA - eDNA 3rd pass 30_C Kraft BY (version 2) (version 2) | ecosystem: Environmental > Terrestrial > Soil >...
ATTTTTCACTCCTTCCCCCCAAACAAACCGAGACACCGGAATCGATGCGGTTGGCATCGCCGGGGGGTGACCGCCACCGTAAAAAAGGCCCTGATCCTTCGAGATCAGGGCCTTTTTGCGTTGTCACTTTGGGAACTGGATTTCGCAATGACTAGAATGCATCAAAGTTCCCCATTTTGTCTAGACTGTTGTCGATTAGGGTGTTTTGACCTGTCTGTCAACCTCCCTGAGTCCCCAATTTGGCTGTTTGAAATAGTCGGACAATCTTGCCACGAGAGCGCTTGAAGGTTTGGTCTCCCTCAAGGAGGATTACCGCTTGGTTTGGTCCCCATTCCCATCGGAATCGAATTGTTGTGGAAGGAGACCGCCGCTGTCATTCAGGACGGCGGTTTTGAATCCCGACTCACAAAGGGAAGTCACCTTTGGAATGCCTTACGGAATGAGAGTCGGTATTCAACCCAGGAAAAGGATTGACGACGTATGATGAAGTTAAGACTGCTCGCGCTCGTGTTTTCAGTGATGTTTGTTGCCGCGACCCCTTCAGAGAAAGAGGCATTGACGGAGCACCCGACAATTCAGGCTCTCTACAACGCTGCGAACCGGCACCGAGCCCAGTACAGTCTTCCGGCACAAACACTGGACGAAAATCTGTGCAATGTTGCTCAGCGATGGGCACAGAATATGGCTGCCCGTGATGTCATGTATCATGGCGGCGGAGAACAGATTATTGCCATGGGGTATCCCAATGCCGAAGCCTGCATGCAAGGGTGGATTTACTCTCCAGGACATCGCGCCTGGGTATTAAGCCGTAACGGCAGCGTTGGTTTCGGGGCCGCCCGAAGTGCCAGCGGCAGAATGTATTACGCAGGGGTTTATCGTTGATCCGGTTTTGAGGAATACATTCCAACTCAATACAGATGGAATGCTTCCTCTCCTCAACGAGATGCCGTTGTCATACAAAAAACAAAAGAACCCGCATTGTGTTGAACAATGCGGGTTCTTTGTTTGATGACCGGAAACATTTGTTATGCGGTCGAACGAACCGTTCCGCTTACTGTGGGACCGCCTGATTGTTGACGATGATGGTGCCAATGAACTGATTCGAGGTCAAAGGCAGGAAGTCATAGTAGAATGGCAGGAACTGTTGCGGGAAGACCGAGTTGTTTTCGGTTCCCTGCAGCGTGATGCTTCCCAGAATACTGACGAAGTTGATCCCGACCTCTTGGGTAATAATCGTTCCGACATTGTTCGGGTACAGTTCGATGGTGTTGCCGTTGATCGCCACGGTTGTCCCTCCCGATGCACTTCCGACGATGTGCGAGAACTGGATGCCGGTTCCACTTCGGGCGTTGCTGCCGAATTGGATCAGGTTGTTGGAAACATCGATAAAGCTGCCGGATTCCTGGACACTCAGGTTAATTCCTGTCGACCCCAGCCCGGTGAACAGCATGCCAGAGTTGTTGATCAGGTTCCCGTCTTCATCACGCTGCTGATTGTCGCGGATGGAAATCGTCGAGGTATTCAGGAAATCTCCATAAATCCCGGTGGCGCCGTTTCCGGTGCCGAGGAAGGAGTTGTTGAAGATATTGACTTCGTCTCCGCTACCGGTCACGACCATTCTGATCGCTGTCTGATTGGCGCCGGTCAGGGTTTCAAACCGGTTTCCTGAGATGGTCGAAGACACATCTCCGGTCCAGGTGACATTCAGGGCCGAGGCATTCGACCGGTTGGAGACAACCGCGTCGAGTCCGTTGGCTCCGTTGTTCTGGAAGAGCAGATCCAGATTCACCGGCTGAGAAATTCCCGCAGCGGTACGCACGAAGATCATGTTTGCGTTCCCCGCGTTGGCTGTCCGGCTGTCTGTGATGTTGTTGTTCAGGATTCTCGCAACGTAATTCACGTTTTCGAGGATCGAGTCATTGTTGAGATCCGCCCGGGCGGTGCTGGCCAGGAAGTCGATCTGTTCAGTTCCGTCGACGGCTCCGTTATTGGTGATACGTGAATTCTGCAGTATGAATGTGCGGACATCGTTGAGGAAGATCCCCTCGGCATCCGACGCATTGACGCTCACATTGTTCAGGAACATCGACGCGACATCACCGGACACGCTGTTTCGAAGAAGGCTTTGCCCCACGATTCCGCGCTGGTTCCCGTTGAAGTTCATATTCTGCAGTTCGACGACCTGTGTGTTCTGGAACGATGCTCCCGCGACGGACATGTCGGAAATGGTTCCACCGGAACCGTTCACACCGGTCTGTCCAGAGACGATAAATTGCCCCTGGCTGTTATTGACGAGAATTCCGTAATCAGCCCCCTCGGCGGTGACCGAATCGAGACGGACAAAGTGTTGTTGTGGATCGGTCGTACCAGGGACGCCGGTGCCGGTTGTCTGTACGGTGATGGCGCGGGAGTTGGTCGTATCGATCGTTCCCCCTGTAATGGTCACGCTCCGGTTGTTTTCCAGCAGAATCCCTTCTGCATTCGTTGCTGTGACGCTCACACTTCCCAGGTTGACTCCCCCTTCTTTGATGTTGTCTCTCACAAGCACACCGTAGGACCCGGCTCCCAGTTGGTTGGCGACATTGATCGAGCCGAAGCTGATCCCGCCCACACTCTTGTCGAAGGTGACCGGATCGTTGGAGAGAATGGTGATCGCATTTGCGAAGGAATTGTTCTGGTTGTTGACCGTCGTTTGACCGGTAAATGCGGCTGTTCCCGCGAAGTCAAAGACAACCACACCGGCTCCCTGCATGCCGGTCGATCCTGCGGAACCACGATTGTTGATCATGAGTCCGCCGGTTCGAACGTTAAATGCCTCTTTTTCAACGCCACTGACATTGAACGAGATTTGATTGACATTGCTGATATTGATCGTGTTGTCGGCAATGAAGAATGCGGCGTTTGTCGTTCCGTCATCCGCGATGTTCGCGATTTCAACACCGTTCCCCAGAGAGCGGTCGATATTCACAATATTAAAGAACTGCAATGTTCCGGTCGGAGTATTGAAGTGGATGGCCGGATCGGTTCCGGCAAAACCTGTATCCAATCCGTTGATATTGACCGGAGCAGTAAACAGAACGCGACTCTGCGATGTTCCCAATGGCATCAGGTCTTCCACCAGGATGCCGGTACCACGACGATTGAGGAAATTCGCCTGTCCTGAGACCTGAACGACGCCGGAATTTGCCAGAATGGCCGAAGGCTGGAGGTTTCTGACAACGAACGAATCGCCGTCGGCTCCCCCTGCCTGGTCAATCGTCAACTCGCCTCCGAAAGAAACCCGTCCGTTAAAGTCTTCAATGTGGATGACCCCTTCACCGGCAGCGGCCTGCGAGCCATTGAGTTCAACATCGGCAAAACTGATATTGGCCGTGGATGGCACCACAACGTTTCCAACCACCCGGATTCCCGCACCACCGTTGTCGGCGATTGAGACTGTCGACATGTTGACGTTGCCAGCAGTGTCGATCAGTTGCACGGCATATCCATGCGCCCCCAGACCGGCATCGGTGTTGTCGATCCGGTTGTTCGTTCCGGTAAACAGGATGTTTGCGGAGCCACGTTCGATGTGAACCGCATCTCCTCCCCCGATACTGGTCAGAGTCAGATCATTGATGGCCATCGTTCCCGACAGGTCGGCCAGGTACAGACCATTTGCATCGATCACATTTTCGACGTTTACGGTGTCGATGGTATTCAGGACACTTGCTCCGCCGAAGGCGCGTCCTTCAGCAAGAATCGCAGCGGAATTCGGAGCGCCGGTTCCAGTGAAGTTCGTGATGTCGATTCCGGCAAACCGGGTATGGTCTGCGTTCAAACGCACGGCATACTGCCCGGCGACCCCATCAACGACCGGTTGTTCAAATGCTCCGGTATACACCGTTGGCAGGACAACATTGTCGCTGAGATTCTGAACCCGAATCTGAATGGTCGGAAGGGCCTGTTCGCCGATGACCTGAAGATTCGGGGTGTCGATCGAGACCGCATTGTTGATCACGCTGCCGCTGCGAACGAAGAGAATATCCGCACCGTTGGCCGCCAGGGCCGCATTGAGAGTCTGGAATGGATTCGCTGTGGTTCCATCTTCCGGACCGACATTGGCCGGATTCTCCCAGACCTGATAGATGACATACGGATTCGATGTGTTGGGATTAATCGCCAGCTCAGGATCGCTGAGATAGCTTCCTTCAAACGCCACGACGGTTCGATTCCGCCGGACCCATTCCGCAAGTCGGTAATGTTGCGAATGCCCGACACGAGGACGATGTCCCAGGTTGTTCCAGTAGTTGACGTCGATTCCGAACACGACATTGGTTTTGAACACCCGGTCGTGCATGACTTCCAGGAACATATGGGAAGTTCGTTCCATAATGTCCATGTCCAGACGGGCACGCCAGCCCCAGGCTTCATCGACGGAATTATCCGAAGTGGAGTAATTATAGAAACCGGCCCCAGCTTCCATATTGAATCTCTGTGGGAACTTGCCAGGAAGCGGGGTACTGAACAGCGTATCAAAACCACGCATTGCGGTGGCTGTGAACACCCGTCTTTGGAACGCCAGATAGGAGCCTTGAGGATCCCCGGGGGGAACTTCAGGCAGCGGGCGGTCAATGAAGTGTTGCGAACCGGCTTCAAATCGTTCAGAAGTGATCTTGAAAGTATCGCCGACGGGGCTGTACCAGTTTCCACGGATATCAAGATATTCGCTCAGGAATTCTCCACTGAGACCCCATTGCTTGAACATCGGCCCGCGAGACTGATCCATGTCGAACCAGCCGCTCACGCCGACGACCGAGTTCATTCGTGGCAGATAATAACGGGCACCCCCCCCCACGGATCCGGCGGTGTCTCCATTGTTGCCGACTCCCAGACGCCCTTCTCCGAACAGAATCAGGTCATTGACGAAAACATACGGAGCAAGATCGAAGTACGTAATCGATTGGCTTCGACCAACGGTATCTCCGGCTTCATGACCGACACGGAATTTAAAGCCGGTTCCACCAGCGACGTTGGGTTCCTGCTCCTGTGTATTGTAATCATTGAACGGAAGCCCGAATCCACTTCCACCGGCGCTGGCCGAGCCCGAAGCGTCATTATACGGGAGTGTGTATTGAATGTTCGACGACGGATTCGACGGATCCTGTGCCATCAAGTCTGACGAAGGAATCAGACTGAAGCAGAGGGCTCCTGCGGCTGCAGTCCACCGTGTCAAAGACCGGGTAAATAACTGACGCATCGTCTGACACATCGTCGATGGCCTCGAAGTGCAAAATGTGAATGGATTCCGGTTGTTTCCGGAGAACGGTGTCGGGTCAGACGACATGGATTCACCACCTGAACAGGCTGAGGTTGGAAACACAGCCGGAGTGTTTCCATCAATCGTATTTTCGTTCCGGGATCTCACGCCCCGTGTGTGTGCATCCACAATCTCTTCTTTCCCGCAAGGTCTCGCCCAGGAAACGTGGCCTCGGGCGACCCGATCTGGACGCACTTTGGACGACTGCCATTGAGAGCGATTGAAGTTCATTTTCAAAACTACGGGACGGAAGAATGGGGATGGAAAATGGAAGTTGGCGATTCCTCTCCTTCCCGGAAGGGGTGATGGAGTGATTTGGAAAGGAATTCGCTTCAACTCAGGTGACACCGCCAATAGAAATCGGGTCTCCTCATGGGACGAAGAGACGCGGCTTTCTGAGCGGAATCAACTTTTGCTGTGGATGTGTGTTTTTCAGGTTTCTGCAGACGTGACGTGAGCCATTTGCGTGTCGAAACGCTCCCATACGCCTGCACTCGATCGAGCCAATTGCTCGCTATTGACAGGATTCACCGGACCGTAATGAAAGCCGCATCGCGCGGGAAGAGAAAGTCTCACGCCGTTTTTCTGTCAATGGCCCTGTTTCGGACGGAAAAGACGCCTCTTTCGACATCGTGTCAGTGGTTCTAAATGATGTCTTTGATTGCAGATATGAATTCTGGAGTCGTCCCGCAGCACCCTCCGAGAAATTGCAATCCGGATTCTTTCCACTGCCGTGCAAATTCGGCGTAAACTGCCGATATGGAGCCCGAAGTTGCTTCCCAACTCCCGTCTGGCATTAGTCTTCCGGTGTTTGCATAGGCTCCGGATCGGATTGGAGACGGAATGGAAGATTGCAGTGCCAGTACCGACGCGAGGGCTCCCAGAACCTCTTCCGCCGGGAGACAGTTCACCAGAAATCCATTGGGTTGAAACGGCGCAATAGCATGATAAGCATCAAGTAACGATTCGCCGGAAAACACGTTTCCATCCGGATTACAGACAAAGCTCACCAGAAACGGAAGTCCCGTCGATTGGGCCGCTTGCGCGGCATAAACGGCTTCCCGAATTGTGACCTGTGTTTCAATCAGAATGAGGTCCACTCCGGCGGTTTTGAGGTTTTCCGCCATGGAGGCATGTTCGTCTTTCAGGCGGGAATCTTCGGGGGTCAGGGCAGGGGTGTAGCAGTCTTCCAGAGGAGCAACACTTCCGGCCACGAAGACTCTGGATTGCTGATTCGCCGCATCGCGAACAATGTCAACGGCCCGGCAGGTGAGATCGCGAGCCTGATCGGCCAGTCCCAGCGATTCCAGATTTCGTGCATGGGTCCGAAACGTGTTCGCCGTGATGATTTCCGCCCCGGCGTTGATGTAGTCCCGATGGATCTCCTTGAGAATTCGAGGATCATCCCGAATGATCCCGGCGGTCCATGAAGGATGACTCAGATCCACCCCACGACGCAACAACTCGGTTCCGGTCGCTCCATCCAGAAGAATCGGCTTCGAGTCGGCCAGTCGTGTTTCAAAGGAGGAACTCACTGTCACTTCTTAGAGATTTAGAGATGGATTACGAAAGCTGTTTCAGAGCATGAGACTGCCACCATGAGACTGTCTCCATAAATCAATTGGCAATAACCATCATCCATGGATGGGACGGCGTTTTCTCTGGGAACATTGATACGTCGCTGCCACATGAAAGACCAAGTTGGTTTCAATCTTTACTTGAGATCGCAAAATCCGAATTCTGCTTTTTCTGATTCTCTACCTGAAATCGTAATTCCGTTTTTGAGTTATACTTTTCGGGAATGTACATTTCGTAAACCGGAAGTTCCTGCGGTGCCATTCCGTCCGGCCCTGAGACGATTTGAACTCGTCCAGGAATAGGACGGCTGGCAGTAATTTGAACTTTCTTTGGACCAGGTTCAACTTGAATGCTGTAAGTTCCGTTCTTGATTGGAGCTGAGAATCCGCGTTGTTCCGCATCATCTGACTCCATAAACAGCGTTCCGATTTCAATAGGGTCCCCATCGAAAGTCACGGTTCCGGAGACTTCAACAGCCGGACGTCCACCAACAGTTGACTGCTGGCACCCTAAGTTTGATGTTACTGAAACGAGAATCATCGGAATCAACGTTGTAACACATGCTGTCTTAAACAAGCGGCAAGTTGATTTCACTTGCAGTACCTCCCCTGCGAGTATTCGATGAACAAGAAGATGAATCATAAGCCGATTGCAGGCCGGATCAGATAAAAGATCATGATCAGAAGGACACAACTGCACCATCACTTTTCAAACTAATCAATCTCCAGACATTGGTATTAATTGAGTCAGAGAAAAATGTCACTGAACCATCTGCCAATACGCAATTCACCCCTCCCGTATGCATACTTCGAGCCAAGAGTGAATTCGTTGAATAGCTGCTCTCACAAGGGGCCTGAGCAGGAGCGCCGGATAAGGTCATGAGGACACCTGCTGGACTGTTCGTCGGCGAAGCAGGGTCGTTTCGGCAGTAGTAGACCCAATCAGGTGTCGTTGAATTGGGAGATTGAGAACTGACCATTCCCCAACCACCGTAAGTGTGTCCGTAATAAGCCCCGACTTCGCCCAATCCGAGTGTATGAGAACCAGATGGACGCATATTCGGGCGGATAATCCCTTCCGTGATCATCAGGGTATTAGAACTTCCGTCGGTGATATCTCGAAATGATGTACTGGAGTGGGCAAAGAAGATTCCTCCTGTTCCTCCACTCCGACGATTACCGACGTTCACAACGCCGCTTGAGTCGACAGTGTAGCTCGAGCCTGACCCATTTGACGCCATATAGCTCCCCTGGAAAGTCCGATAATATCCTCCACCTCCGTAACCGGGGGCATTTGGGTCGGATGGACAACTAAATCCCGGAACTCTTCGTTTGGTAACTTCAGGACCATTTACCTGGTAAAAATTATCCGTCTTATCTGCCTCATAAAGGTTGTACATGTTCGCTTGATCTGCGAACGGCAGAATTCGATGAAACCAGGTATCACCAGAATGTGTGGGACCTGATTGATATCCATGAGTCCGAACTCCATAAGGAAACAACTTGTGTGTTTCGTGATAATTATGAAGCGCTAAACCAATCTGCTTCAGATTGTTCTTACATTGAGTGCGTCTCGCCGCCTCTCGCGCCTGTTGTACTGCTGGAAGGAGAAGTGCAACCAGGATTGCGATAATGGCGATCACAACCAGAAGTTCGATCAAGGTAAACCCGTTCCGCTTTGCTGTGCTCATGGCAGACCTCCTGGAAACTGAGACATGACTTCTGGCGACGCTTCAGTAAGAATTTTGAGCTGAAGACAACATATTAGCAGATTTGAATTTGTTGATGCAATCTGTCTCGGTGGTCAATCAACCGAAAGGCACAAAGACTGCATGGCGTAAACGTCTTGTCGCCAAAGTCCTTCCGGGCAATCGTGGCTGTGCATTTGCTGTAATCGCTTCGCGTGAACATCATGGCGAATCTTGATACATTCTGTTTTCGATTGATTCGGACCGGATTCGGGGACGGACCGGCGATTTAGAACTCTTAACGGCAAACAGCACAGTACGGAGAATGACGGATGACCAAGCCGCTGAATATTGGTGTGATCGGTTACGGCTTCATGGGCCGCACACATACCAACGGGTACAAACGGGCCAATGATTTCTTTCCTGAACTGAAATATCGCCCGGTGCTGAAGGCGGCTTGTGCCCGAAACAAGGAGAAGATTCAGGAATTCGCCGATCAATGGGGATACGAGTCGATTGAAACCGACTGGCGGGCTCTGATTGCTCGAAAAGATATTGATGCGGTTGATATCTGCGTTCCCAACAACCTTCACAAGGAAATCGCCATTGCCGCTGCGGAAGCCGGCAAGATGATTCTCTGCGAAAAGCCGTTGGCCCTCAGTGTCGCCGAAGGGGAAGAAATGGTGGCGGCCGTGGAGAAGGCAGGGGTCGCCAATACGGTATGGTACAACTACCGTCGTGTTCCGGCAGTCACCTTTGCGAAACAGATTATCGACTCCGGTCGACTCGGGCGTATTTTCCACTATCGCGCCAACTTCCTGCAGGACTGGACCATCAATGCCGACCTGCCACAAGGAGGGAACGCACTCTGGCGACTCGACGCCGCAGCGGCCGGTTCCGGGGTGACAGGGGATTTGCTGGCTCACTGTATCGATACCGCCATCTGGCTGAACGGCAGCGTCACCGATGTTTCCGCAATGACGGAAACCTTCATTAAAGAACGGGTGCACACCGAAACCGGAGCGAAACAACAGGTTACCATTGATGACGCCTGTGCGTTTCTGTGTCACTTTACGAACGGATCGCTCGGACTTTTCGAATCGACTCGGTACGCCCGGGGACACAAGGCTCTCTACACGTTGGAAATCAACGGTGAGAACATGTCACTCCGATGGGACCTGCACGACCTGCACCGGTTGGAAGTGTTCGATTACAAAGACGACGGCCCGATCCGTGGCTGGAAGAGTGTGCATGTCACCGACAACAGCGGCGAACATCCTTACATGGACAAGTGGTGGGTTCCCGGTCTGCAGATCGGTTACGAACACACCTTCATCCATCAGGTGGCCGACTTCCTGAAGAGTCTGGAAGATGGAAGCCCTTGCGGCCCGACTTTCCGTGACGCACTGGAAACCCAGAAAGTCTGCGACGCCGTACTGGCCAGCGCGAAAGACCGCAGCTGGAAAACGGTGTAAGCCGGTTCCTGTTTTTTCGGGCGGGTTGGTTTGTTCCATATGGATTCGGGCTGGGGACCCTGCTCCTGTTGCATTCGCTGCAGGAGCAGGGAGCCCCAGCCCGTTCTTGTTCTGAGTGATCACCCTAAACATACAGTGAGGAGGTGAAAGTAGATCATTGCGTAGGTTTTGCCTGACGGGGCGCCAGTTCAGGGTATTCTTATGTAATACTGTTTATGGAATGGCGTTTTCTTATGTCGAGCGGAGGGCCAGTATCCGGCAATTATGAATTGTTGGTGCTTGATTAGTGCGCATACGAATTATTTGTTGCCTATTGTTTGGCCATAGTTTGGAGATGATCTATGAGACCCCAGATTTTTCAGTGCTCTTTTTTGAAAACACGCCGGCAAGGATTCACACTGATTGAATTGCTTGTCGTGATTGCCATCATTGCCATTCTGGTGGCGCTGTTGCTGCCTGCGGTTCAGCAGGCGCGTGAAGCGGCCCGGCGGACGCAATGCAAAAACCAGCTCAAGCAGTTGGGATTGGCGATTCATAACTACCACGATACGCACAGTGTTTTCCCTCCGGCGTGGATTCAACGTGAGCAGGTGACGCGTGCGGCGGCCGCTGCAACTGGCTCCTGTGACAACTCAGGTCATCCAAAGTTTGCAACTTGGACGATTATGATTCTGCCGTTTATTGATGAGGTTGCCCGATACAACGGCTTTGATTTCACTCAGTCATTTCGGACCATTGATTCGCAGGGAACTCCCAACGCCAACAATCGGGCGCTTCAGGAGCAACGGAACGCCAAGTTTGAATGTCCTTCTGATCCCAACTCCAATCCGTCCCATGCCAACATCAACTACTACGGAGTTCAGGGAGGAGGAGACTATCAGGATATGGTGGCGGAGCGTCAGGCTTGTACGGCAACCGGAACACGTCGGTACTATTTCAATGGAGTCATGATCGGAAATAGCAGTCGAAGCTTTCGCAGCTTGACTGACGGTGCCTCAAACGTCTTCCTGCTCGGAGAAACCAGATATACGACTTTAAGGGCTCCTGGTAACACGATGGGGGAACGGTATTGGATGACCTGGGCCGTAGCGAACTGGGGGGATATTCCAGGTCTGGTTGCTGCCACCGGAAGACCCATCAATAATTCGACGTTCCGACCGACAACAACATACTCCCCTGATCCCGGGACTGAGTTCTTCGGCAGTCACCATGTCGGTGGCGCTCACTTCGTGATGGGGGATGGCTCTGTCCAGTTTGTCAGTGAGAACATTGATCTGTTGACCTACCAGCGAATGGGCGTAATTGATGATGGGCTTCCGATTGGGGGGCTGCCATAATGATTCTTTACTTTCTTCAATCGATCAGAAGACAACAATGCTGGATTGCGCTGGGGATCGTATTGGCAGGAGTCTCAGGATGTGGCAAAAGCGATCCGTTTGATCGTGCCTCACTGACCGGAACAGTCACGTTTGATGGTGAACTCGTTCCGTATGGAGAGATTCTGTTTACTCCAGATACCGCCAAGGGGAATTCTGGTCCATCAGTTGTTGCTCCGATTCGTTCCGACGGAACTTATCAGACACAATCGACGCGCGGAGCGATTGCCGGGCCCGCTGTCGCCAAGATCGTGGCGTACGAGAGTCATCCCGATACCGTAAGCGGTGGGGGAAGTCCTAAAGTGATTGTTGATAATTATCCCGTCGAAGTTGAGATTCCCCAAAGTTCCGGGACGATCGACTTTCATTTGACCAAAGACCAGATTCGCAGTAAGAAGCGATGATGTGACATCGAATTGCCAGGGCGCAAAGGAGACTCCTTTGTGCCCTGGTTTTATTTTGTCGCGGCGAATGGCGGTGAAATTGGGAAGGGGATCGTTGTTGTCCCCGCATTTTTGCGATTCAATGCAACAGCATCTCTGGTGAACGTGACGAACGGGTTCCGGTCACTGGAGGATTGTCTGCTGAGCGGAAGGTGAAGACCACCGAATATTTCGTCTGGTCTGAATAATTTCGGGTGGCCGCGTGGAGTGTTCTGGCGTGAAAGAACAGAACGTCCCCCGGATTTAGTTCCACCAAAACCCGCTGATTCAGGACTGGTTCGTTTTCTGGAAGATCGCTTCGGTAAAACTTGGCGGCATCGAATGAGGTCGGCGGAAGAGCCATGCGATGAGAACCAGGAATGACCTGCAGGCAGCCGTTTTCTTTTCGTTCTGGTCCTAATGCCAGCCAGGCGTTCACCAGTTCTGGCTGCTTGAATGCCCAGTAACGGACATCCTGATGCCATCCGGTATCACTGCTGAAGCGGGCTTCTTTCGTCATGATGCAGTTGTGATGTGCCAGCGGACAGACCACCTCTGGTCCAACGAGCTGTTTAATCCGGTTCAGTAGCGGGGGGTAAAGAACCCAGTCGGTGAAAACGATGTCCCGGCTGAGGGCCTGCTTCAGCCGCCGGATCGTCTCTCCTCCTTCTGCGTGAGGTGTGACGGGAGCCCCGGGGTATTGCAGTTCCGACTCCAGTTCTATTGGTTCAACCCGTCGTTGCAGTCCGTATCGAGTGACCGTAATCATTCGTTCTCGCAAATGATCAGGAGCAAGTCCTCGAACGATGACATAGCCGTTTGTATGGAAAAACTCCACTTCCTCCGTCGTAAATAGTGAGGACGATAAGGAATTTTGCTGCTCCGACGACTCTTCCACCAACATCGCAACTGCTCCGCAGATTTCATTGACAGGTCGACCATTACGCTCTTCAGACAAAATGAATCCCCGTTGGGTTCATGCGGCCGAGCACTTCTCGTTAGCATGGAGCGGACCTGCATTGCCGTCAAGCAACGCTTGATTGTGTGTGGAGAATTTGATTTTCTCTTGTTCCCAAGCCCCAGCTTGGGAACACACTCGACACCAAGCTCTGCTTGGCTTCCCTGCGGTCTGATCTCGTCTTCGGTGTGTGAATCACGAAGCAGAGCTTCTGGGTGAGTGCGTTCCCAAGCCAGAGCTTGGGAACGAGGGAATGGCACAATTCAATTTCACTGACCTCTGAATCCTGACCCCTTTATTCATACATTCCACCCCACTCATGCCTGATCGATTTTATCTGCCTGGAACATGGTCTTCTTCCGTCGAACTCGAAGGGACCGAAGCACATCATCTGGCGAATGTCTTACGGGCCAAACCGGGAGATCAGGTGGAACTCTTCAATGGGGAAGGGGGCTCTGCTGTTGCCGAAGTTCGGACGGTGAAAAAACGAACCGTTCAACTTCAACTTGTCTCGGAACCACGACAGTCGTCTCCTCCGAAAACAGAACTGGTGCTTGCGGTTGCCAGTCCCAAAGGGGATCGGCTGCGCTGGATGATCGAAAAGATGACGGAACTGGGAGTTGACCGTTTCATTCCATTGAAAACGGCTCGAAGTGTCGTCGATCCGGGAGAAACCAAACTTGCCAAACTGGAACAGACCATCATTTCTGCCAGTAAACAATGCCACCGTGACTGGCTTCTGAAAGTCGAATCTTCGTTGCTACTCAGCGAACTTCCGAATCGATTCGATTCACAATCGGCATGGGTCATTTGGGGAGATGCCGACGGGAGGAGCTGGAGTCGGACTTCCGCTCCAGAACCATTGCCGAAGACTCTGGTTGCGGTGATCGGACCGGAAGGGGGATTCACTGAAGAGGAGAAGGGGAATCTCCTGGGGTTTCATTTCCAGCCGATTTCGTTTTCCCAGAATATTTTACGAATCGAGACCGCTGCCATTGCTGGAGCCGCGTTATTGCAGACCTGCCGTCTTCCCCTGTAATTCGGAATCTTTTTTGATTGACACTTGTCGTCCGCTTGACGTCACTCGGTAGAGTTCAAACAATGGTTCAAGCATTGTGCGCCATCAATATTGACGCTTGAATATCACGGAAGCGGGGGGATGTCATGGACGAGGTGCGGTGGTTGTCCTGGGATGAGGCTCCGTGGCGGCAGAGAAGCTCCCCAACCTCTTCACTGGTCAAACTTTGCGAACGAATTCTGCAAAGTGAAGACCTTCCCGCCATCATCGTCGATCTCGCCGCCGAGTTCGGGGTTCCCGGATGCCAGTTGGCCGTGAGAAATGGACCATGGAACGTTTCGATCGGTCGCGGGGACTTTGATGGCCCGTTACCGCAGAACCAGTTGAACAGTGTCATCGACCGGGATGCCGCTGTTTTTCTGAAAAGCGCCGACCGTGGCGGAGCGATTCTCTCTCCCACCGCCAGTCATGACCAGCAGGTTTTGATTCTGTCAGGACCTCGTCTGACTGTGGAGCAATTGCCGGAAGCCTTGGCTGTTTCCCGACTTCTGGGACGGAGGCTCGATCAGTTGTCCTCCTTGAATTCGGAACGGCGTCGCGTTGAGCAACTGCGGGCTACGATGAAACTGGCCCGATCTTTCGCGGGAGAAACCGAAACACAACGCCTTCTGGAACACATCGCCACCGATGCAGCCAAACTACTGGGCTCCGACCGGGCCAGTATCTTTGTCTGGGACCGCGATCAACGCCAGCTTGTCGCCTGTCCGGCACTGGGAATCGAAGGGGGACGCCTGTTTCTGCCTGACAATAAAGGAATTGTTGGTGAAGTGATTCAGACCCGAAAGCCGGTCGTCGTCGATAACGCGTATCAGGATCCCCGTTTCGATCAGGGAGTCGACAAGAAGACAGGGTACCAAACCCGAAATCTGCTGTGCGTTCCATTGTTTGATGCGCAAGATCAGTGTCTGGGTGCCTTTGAACTGATCAACAAAAAACAGGGAGACTTCACAACCGGAGACCTTGTTGCTTTGGAAGATTTCGGGATTGCGGTTTCAACGGCCATCACGAACACCCGGGAGTTGGAGAACCTTGTTCGTAACAACAGTCAACTGTCGGAGCAGGTCCGTAACGGTTCGAACATTATTGGAGAAAGTCCGTCCATTGCCGCACTTCGGGGGACAATTGAACGTCTCGCCGCGACGGATCTGCCTGTTCTCATTCTGGGTGAAAGTGGAACCGGGAAAGAGGTCGCCGCGTCGGCATTGCATCACCAGGGGCCCCGTGCCCAGCGTCCGTTCGTGGCCGTCAACTGTGCCGCGTTAACCGAATCGCTTCTCGAAAGCGAACTCTTTGGGCATGAAAAAGGGGCCTTTACCGATGCTCATGCCATGCACGTCGGAAAGTTCGAACTGGCCGAAGGGGGAACACTCTTCCTCGACGAAATCGGAGACATGACTCTCGGCGGACAGGCCAAACTGTTACGGGTTCTCGAACAGAAAGTGGTGACTCGCGTCGGAGGAACACAGTCCATTCCCGTCAATGTCCGTGTCGTGGCCGCGACCAATGCGAATCTGGCCGAGATGGTTCAACAGAAGCGGTTCCGGCAGGATCTTTATTTCCGTTTGAGTGTCGTTACGCTCGACATCCCGGCGCTGCGTGATCGACCGGAAGATATTGTTCTGCTGGCGAAATTCTTTCTGGATCGATTCTGTCGCGATGCCCGTCGGAGCCCGCTGGGATTCTCTCCGGAAGCAGAGAAACGCCTGCAAATGCACCCGTGGCCAGGGAATGTTCGCGAACTGCGAAACCTGATGGAACGGATCGCATTCCTCGCTCAAGGCTCGCGGGTGGAAGTGGACGATCTGGCCTTTATTCTCAGCCCGAAACGGAGCGACTTCGACGACCTTGCCGAAGGAACCTCACTCGCCGACGCCACCGCCACGTTTCAGGGAGAATACATCAAACGAGCCGTGAAGCGGATGCAGGGGAATATGAGCGATACCGCCGAATTCCTCGGTCTTCACCGCTCCAACCTCTATCGCAAGATGCGACAACTCGGCATGGAAGTGGACGACGTCAAACCGTGAGCCTTCGGCGTCATCTATTCAGGTGGGACGCATCTGGGCGCAAAACGGTTTACAGCAACTTGCAGAATCCCTTTCCGGCCTCGCCAGGAACATCCTTTTCCTGTTCGAACACCGTCCCTGTCTGAATTTGACACGGGCGGGCACTTGGTCGAGCAAACAGCTCTAATTCTTCAGGTGGATTCGATGGATCTTGATGGGGCGAGGTCCATACTGATTCGACCATGTTCCGATCAGGACATCACCGTCATCTGGTAAATCATAGCTTTCTGAAAAGATGGTCTTTGACCCTGATGCGAGCGTGACTTGACCGTCTTCCTGTATGGATAAACCGACCCTTGTCGGCCCTTTAAATTCATATGGAGTGTCCAGATTGATGGGTTGTTTCAATTCACCATCAACACTGGAGATCAAACAATTATGTGCCCCGCTGACTCGTAACTGATGGTTCCAGAACCCATGACCTGTTCCTCCTTTCATTCCCCAAAGAAGGCACCACCCTCCGGCTCCCTGAAAGTCGATATCGAAGGTTAATGTGATGTCTTTGCCTTCAGCGACTTTTAACAGGGCACCATTTCCTGTTCCGCTCTGCAAAACCCCATCTTTCAGGATGAACTCAGAGTCAACAATCAGTCTTGGAACATTTTTGCCTCTGGGATGCAATGTCAGCTCGAAATCCGTGGCAGATTCGAAATTCTTCAGTTGCCTTGGGCTTCCACTAAATAGCATTCCGGACTTTGGATTCCATTTTTTCGGAACTGTAACTTGAGCCAGCACATCTGCAGATACGAATCCCGAAACGAATAATACCAACATGAATATTCTCATTTTGTATTCCGTTTTCCGCAATGTGGTGTGAATCGATCCGTGTCGTTTAAGTACGAGAATGTCCAAAAAAGAGTGGTTCAGAAAATGTTCTGATGAAATTCTGCCGCCAGACGATTGATGTTTTTCGACTTGAAGTCGTAAGCGTCTCCAGCAATGTCATGACGAGTCTGGTACACGGGAATCCCATGTTTTCGCCATCAGGACATGCTGGGAAGCTACATATCAAGACAGGCCCGTCTGACTGTTCAGAGAGTTTTTTGCCCAAGTTGAATCAGGATATTGTAACTTTGGCATATCGTTGTGAGAAATCAAAAACGGCGAATCACCCCAAAAAAGCGAAAGAGGGATTTCTGCAAGTTGCGTTTCAACGCACCGTAAACGTCAATCAGAACGACCTTTCAAAGCTCTCTTTTCTCGCAACGATCGGATCGCGTGTTTCCGTTGATAAGGGTGTGTCTCGAGACACCCTGCGGGGCTTTGGTCTTCTAATTGCCTGACATTGTCCCGCGGTCCGGTCGAGCAAACGGCTCTGGTTTTCAGGATCTGTGAGAATTCGTTCCAACACTGGTGGCAAAGATCGGGAACGTCATCGTGTCGCTGCGGGAGAGATGATGTTTGTTGACGGAGCTTCTTGTGAGAGGGACTCATTCGCCCAGACCGGTTTCCAGACACCGATCACAAGAGTGATGAAAATGGCGAGAAAACGTAATGCAGTAAGCATGGCGGGAGAAACCTTGGTCGCAGTGGATGATCTTTGGGGCCGAAGTTATCCCCAAGCGGGCGTAAGTGGGATGAGACATCTGATCTCTGGTGACGTACCTCGCGTCGGGTGCGTCTTCCATGATCCGTGATAAAGTCACGACAACCACCCCGTTGTTTTTGGGGGCTGCGTTGAAACTATACACGCGCTCTGAGAGCAGGCGCGATGAGAAGAGCATTCATGGAGCGATTGCATTGAAAACCGGTGCCGACCTCAGTTTTCCCTGCAGATACCATCGGGTTCAGCCAATCGGAAGAGTTTAGCTCAACAGACGAACCGGAATGGACACGTGAATCTGAATGAGACTGGCTCGCTCAGAATCCACCGCCGCCACCACCAAATCCACCGCCACCACCAAATCCGCCGCCGTTATTATTGTTTCCACCGAAGTTCCCGATGTATTGCCAGTACGTTGATTGAGCTGGCATTGACCAGTATCCCGGTCCGTACGATGTGGCGACGACTGTCCGCTGCTGGGCATCCACGTTCCCCAGATCATAGAGAATCTGGGCAATCAGATTCCGTCGCAGAGCATCGAGTTCAGGATCGGAGTTGTTGGGTTCCCGTTCGATAATGACCGGAAACGGCGCACTCTTCATGCGCGCCGCAATTTCCAGAATGTGATCTTTGCCATCGGGAGTCAGTTCGGCCGTCTGACCGACAAAATTCAACCGAAACATGACGAAGTCAGACGCTTCCGCATTCGTCTGCATGACCTGATCATGAGCACGCACAGTGCTTCCCAGTGGCAGCACTTCCGGGATCGCGTTAGATGTCCGATGGAAGCATCCAAACAGCTTTTTGGCTCCTCCGCAGTGACCGCAACTGTTGCATTTTCCACAGGGACGTTCTGTTGAACAGGCCGACTGTGTATCACATTCTCCGGTGGAGCACTGGGCTTTGCTCTTTTTGAAAAAGCGGAAACCAGCGTCGGCAGGAATCGCAGTTGCTCCCAGCATGACCCCGGTCATGGAAAGGATTCCCAGCAATTGCGAAGGTCGGCTTTTGTGAATCATGGAATCGTTCCCTCAATTTCCGCCCGGTACCGACAACTCGAAATGGATCCGTGACTCATCGGATTGCAGCCGTCGACTTCGAATATCGTCGTGGCAATTGACCGAGGTTGATTTTGTTGCTGTCTCGCAGTTCAACCGAATGGACTTCGATGAAACTGCATCTTTGAACCCAATTCGACTCACGTTATGACACCTCTGTGCCAACGCTCTATCGTCGGTTGGTCGGAGACTGCTGAGGATATTGCCCCGTTGCTGTTCCTGATGTCTGCCGGACGGGATTGGCATAACGACCGGTCTGTGTCGTGGGCATTCCGGCCGGAGTCGGTTCCATTGGAGGAACTGCCGGAATGGATGGATTTCCGTTTGGACCCTGTGGTCCGTATCCCTGCGGTGGTCCATACCCTTGTGGTGGGCCGTATCCTTGCGGTCCATAACCCTGACCCGGCTGTCCCTGCTGGTAATCTGCAGGAGGAACTCCCGGTGCTGCCGGAGGATTTCCATAAACTCCCCCCGGATACGGTCCTTGTGCTCCCCCTGTTGCCGCCGGAGCGAGACGGTTGTCCGACGGAGTCGGGTTATAGAAGTTGTAGCCGACATCCTGACCATAACCCTGACCGTTTCCGTACGGCAGCAACTGATAGTTCCCGAGGTCCGGTGTTCCTTCCACGCGGTTGTATTTCCAGAAGTCGAAATCGTTTGGATGTGTCGAATACCAGCCTGGAAGTGGCGGCACCTGATCGGGATCCATTGGACGAACCAGTTCCGGTGTCACAATGATCAACATTTCGTTTTCATCTTCCGAGGCACGTTTGCTGTTAAACAGCCATGTTCCGACAACCGGAATTTCTCCTAGGAAAGGAACCCGTGTGACTTCTGACCGTTCCCGTCGAGAGAAAATTCCCCCGAGGACCAGCGTCTGACCTTCACGTAATTCGACTCGAGTCTGCACGCGACGGACATTCAATCCCGGGATTCCCCCGACAGAGTTTCCGCCGTCAATCTGGCTCAACTCTGGAACCACCTGCAATCGGATCAGGTCGTTGTCGAGTAACCACGGAGTACAGATGATGGATGTCCCGTACCCGCGGAATGAAGTCTGTTGTCCTTGTGCTCCTCCAATTCCGACAACGGTCGGAACGGCGAATTCTCCTCCGGACAGAAACGCGGCTGATTCTCCACTCAATGTGACAACTCGTGCGTCTTCCAGAATCTTGGCAACACCGTTCGACGCCAGGGCGTCAATCACAATGGCAATATCACCACTGTTGAAAACCCCGGTCAGGTTTCCTGATCCTGCGGCCATCGTGGAACTGAGGAAGACATTGCCGTTATTGATCATGGCTTCCCAGTTCATCCCCCAGTTGCGAAGCTGGGACCGCTGGATCTCTGCAATGCGAACGTTGATTTTGATCTGGAATTCGCCGGGAACCCGCAGCTCATCCACGATGAGCCACTGCATGACGTTGTTGTTCCAATTGTTCCAGCCTCCGCCTCCCCATCCATTTCCACCGAATCCTCCACCGCCTCCGCCAAATCCGCCTCCACCCCCGAACCCGCCTCCGTACAGTCCGTTTCCAGCATCGTCGCCGAATCCTTCCTGGGCGAAGACTTCGCCACGGACCAGCTGCATGATATTGGCCGCTTCCTCGGCATCACGGGCCTGACCACGGACGATAATCTTCCGCGAGATCGGAATCAGATAGACCTTACTGTTTGGATACAGCAACGACAGCTTCCGTTCGATCCGGCCGTAGTTCAGATTTCGCTGCTCATCAAGGCTCGGGTCACGAACGATGGTGACCACGTACATCAACGGTTGTTCCTGGCCTTCGAACCAGAGCCATAAATCAGTGGTTCCCAGAGCCTGACCGATCAGTGAGATTTCGGTGGGACTGAATTGCACCACATCCAGAATGGTGGTGTCTGACCAGGCGATTCGGCGAATATTGCTTCTCGTGACAATGAGCTGACTGCGGTGATGAATGACTTCCAGCTTCTCGTTGGCTTTCGGCATCGCCTGAATCCGCTCATCCAGCGGTCGTCGTGGATCCAGCGTCAATTGTGTCTGCTGAACCTGTGTCTGCTGAACCGAGACCTGCTGAATCACCGGAGAATTCGGATTTCCGTATTGCTGCTCGCCGTAATGCCGCTCAATGTGTTGACCTTGATTGTATTGCTGCGAATATGCCGGGGTTCCTGGCAGTCGGACATCAATCGTACGTCCGGATTGTGGACGAACAACATTCTGGTTCTGGTTTTGATACTGAGGCTGGTTCTGATGCGGAACACCAGCGGTCCGATCTTGAGCGACGACCGGAAATGAAACGGCGCATAAAAGAACAACCCACCCGACCTGATTCAGTCGAGAGGAATAGGACCAATTGGCCAGGGTAAGAGCGCGGACCCTGCCTGCGGTCCGCCGCTCCGTGATCATGAACGTCGACATCCAATGTCGCTCCTGCAATGAGCCTTCGTCACAACTGTCAATACAGTTGCACTTGTGAAGACTCGCTTTCCCCGCCCACACACGACGACATCCTGTGTCGTGTTCCTGCAATGAGAATGTGTGACTGCCAGAGGCCAGAACAATTCAACAATAAATCGGCCATCCGGACGCGATCACACAATCCCCCCGTCTCTTCTCTATCGACGCTGGAAACAGAAAGAATTCAGACAATTGACCCGGGTTCAACGAGTTCTAATGCGGGAATATCGTCTGAGTCTGATGGAATAGGAAAGAGGCGAAGACTTTTCTGAATGCACTGAGTCGAATCGCTTCACATCAGCAAAGTCAATGGAGACACAAGGTTTGAGCAAAGGAACAGCAGGGCTTTCGCTTTATTGAAAATCACTCGGCAGGGCGAGGCTCCTGCCGAGCCGCAAACCATGGAAAACGTGACCTTCCATGCGGCTCAGCAGGAGCTTCGCCCTCCCAGAGAAATTACCCATCTTGAAACAAGCAAAAGCCCTGAACGGAGCAGGAAGAGTCCGACGGCGTTTATTTGCCCCGACCGAGAAATTGTTTGATGGACGCGTAAATTGCATCCTTGTTGTTGATTTCACTCAGAATCAGATTCTCATGTTGTTCAACAATCCGTCGCAGGTCTTTGATGAATTCACCGCTCCCGTAAGGACTCTCGACCTGTCCATAACAGAACAGATTGCAGGCGGGGAGAAGCCGTTCTTCGAGAAATTTCGAACACTCTTTACTGTCTTCCCCCCAGTTGTCTCCATCTGAGAATTGAAAACAGTAGATATTCCAGTCGGCGACGGGGAACTCCCGTTCGATGATTTCTGCCGCTTTATGGTAGGCCGACGAGATCCGCGTCCCGCCTGATTCGCGAATTCGATAGAACGTCTCTTCATCCACTTCATGAGCCACGGCATCGTGGACAACATAGCGGCGCTGGATTCCGTCGTACTGGCTTTTAAGCCAGGTATCGATCCAGAACGCCTCGATCCGTACGATTTCCTTCTGGTCGTCGGTCATCGACCCGGAGACGTCCATAATATAGAGAATCGCGGCATTGGCCTGCGGCTCATGAACAGTTGTCCAACTGCGAAACCGCTCATCTTCCCGGTTGGGAATAATCGCCGGCCGGGACGGATTGTAGCTTCCGCTGGCGATCTGTCGTTTCAATGCTTCCTTATAAGTGCGTTTGAAATGACGCAGTGAATTCGGACCGGTCCGGGAAATGGTATTGTACCGGTCTTTTTGAGATTTGAGGGAATCCTTGCCTTTGGGAGTGATATACGGCAGTTCCAGTTCGGCCCCGAGCATGTCGGCCAGTTCGTCCAGAGTCACTTCGACTTCACGAACATGTTGTCCCGGTTCACTCCCGGCCTGTCCTTTGCCGTCCCCTTCATCGTCCCCTTTTCCGATCGGCTGACCGACCTCACCGTCTCCCTGTCCCGTTCCGCCGGACCCTTTGTTTCCATGCTGGAAGTGGGGAATATCAATATTGGGGACCGGGATACTGACGGTTTCCCGTCCTTTTCTCCCCAGCATTTCCCCATGATTAATATAGCGTTTGAGATCTTTACGGATCTTTCCCCGTACGATCTCGTTGAATCTCTGGAAGTCGCGATCGACCGATCTGGCCATGACATCCTCCCAACTGTACCCCGAGCGGTCAAATGTGAGACGTTCCGCCCCGCGGAAGTCATACCGTCATGAATGTCTCGACTTTTGCCGCGGGCAGTAAAAACGTCCCGGATTCTCTCAGTCTGCTGCACTGGTATTTTACACACAGACTTTGATTCCGGTCACCACCAAATGTTGATCTGGCTGATGTTTGTATTACGAAGGTTGGATCGGGAACGTCTCCTGCCGCCACAATCCAGACGAGTCATACGACGAATGACGTACAGGAAAATGTGTCGAAAATTGCAGTTTCTTTCCCGTTTTTCGACCTGACTTACTGTCAGAAACGATTAAGTTGGAGGAAAGTGACCATCACCATATTCGACTCGATTCCGTCAGAAAAACAGTTTCCATTTCCCACAGTCAGGCATGAAATCACTCGATATGACGACGGATTTGCACACAGTCAAATCAGGCACCGTGAAATCCGGCATGGGCAATTCAAGCATTGTCTGTTCCAGCCATGGCGAACCTTCCAGTCAACTGAAACTGGTATCAACCTCCATTCCAGTCCCACGTCGGGGACAGGTCCTCGTTCGGATGCTGGCGGCGCCGGTGAATCCATCGGATTTGCTGTTCGTTAAAGGGAACTATCAACGAGGACCGCAGCTTCCCGCCACCATCGGCTTTGAAGGGGTGGGAATCGTCGAAAAGAGTGGGGGCGGTCTCATCGGTCGAACATTGATCGGCAAACGGGTCGCCGTGTTACGTCAGCATGGGGGAACCTGGGCGAACTATTGCGTCTCGTCGGTCATGACGGTGATTCCCGTTCCCCAGACCTTGTCGAACGCGCAGGCGGCCGCGTACTTCGTGAATCCGGCAACCGCTCTGATGCTGACGCAATACGTCTTTCCGATCCCTGTCGGTAACTGGCTGATTCAGTCTGCTGCTGCATCGTCATTGGGGCGAATGATCATTCGCCTGGGAAAGCACTACAAGTTCCGCACCATCAATCTCGTCCGTAATCCCGACCATGTGAACGAACTGAAACAACTCGGCGCAGACGAAGTTTTAGTTGTGAATGAACAGACCTCTCCGGAACAGCTTCGCCAGCAAGTCTGGCAAATCTGTCTGTCGGCGTCTCCTCGATATGCCGTTGATCCGGTGGGGGGCTCCATCGGGAGTCTGATGTTGAATGCTTTGGGAGAACAGGGACGCCTGAAAACCATTGCTGCACTTTCCGACGATCCCCTCACCATTTCCGCTCGCACCATCCTCATCAACCGACTCGGCATTTCCAGCTTCTGGCTCGATCACGCGATGAAGGCTCTTTCTTTCCGGGAGCAGATTCGATTCGTCGGGGAGTTAGGCAAGCTGCATGCTGCCGGGCTCTTTCAGGTGGAGAACTTTCAAGCCTTTCCATTGCATGACTGGCGAACCGCGATCGATCACGCCGGCAACGCTCCCGGCGGAACGAAGGTGATTCTCACGATGCAGTAACGTGAACTCCGGGAGGGCGAGGCTTCCGCCGAACTGCAAACCATAGAAAACGTTCCTTTGCTTGCGGCTCAGCAGGAGCTTCGCCCTCCCGGGAGTTGCTCATTTTGAAACAAGCAAAATCCTTGTAATGATCTCTCGTCATTGCAAAGTCCGCTCGAACTGTTTCTGATGGTGCTCCATCGAGTCAGTCGAACGTTCCTGTTCCTGCGGATTTTCCCATGATCTGTATTACTGTCACTCCTTCCTCCCGCACACTGGCCAAAGCGGACCTTCTCAATGCCGCACGCCATGGAGACATCATCGAGCTTTGTCTGGATCATTTCATCAATGAACCGGACGTCAAAGACCTGATCACCGCGGTCGACAAACCGATGATCGTTTCCTGTCGCCGCCCCGCTGACGGAGGGAAATGGCAGGGAACCGAGGAGGAACGCCTGATGTTGTTGCGTCAGGCGATTGTGGCCGGACCAGCGTACGTGGAACTCGATCTCGACATCGCTCCAAAGATTCCCCGATTCGGCAAGACACAACGGGTGATCAGCTTCACTCGTCTTGATCGTCCGGAAACCGATATCGACGGAGTCTTCAACGAAGCGGCCAAAGCACACGCTGATGTTGTCAAATTCGCCTGGCCCACTCCCACGATCGATGACGCCTGGCCATTGCTGTCGGCAGTCAGTCAGAAGCGTACGGTGCCGGTCGTGGGAATTGGACTGGGACGCCCGGAACTGACGTTTTCCTTACTGGGAATGAAGTACGGTTCTCCATGGGTTTACGCCGCACTCGAACAGGGAATGGAAGCCTATCCCGGTCAGGCGACCATTTTCGAACTGCAGGAAACCTACCACTGCGAGAGCATTACCTCGAAAACCGCTTTCGTTGCGGTCGCGGGATTTGGCCCGGCGCAAACAATCATGACCCGGGTACTCAACGCCGGGTTTCAATCCATCGGAGCGAATGTCCGTTGCCTGCCGGTGGAACTGGGAGAGATTCGCCAGCTCAAACGCATGCTCGACGTTCTGAAAATCCGTGCAATTTTCGTTCAGGGACCCTCCGGACAGAAACTGCTCGAACTGGCCGAGCATGTCGATCCGCATGACCGGGAGTGTCAGTACATTAACCTTCTGCTGAAACGAGACGATGGCTGGCATGGTTATAACACATTATGGCGCTCGGCATTGAAATCGCTCGAAACCAAAGTGGCCGCTCAGGGAAGCACGCTCAAGCGACAAAGTGTGCTCGTCGTCGGCAACGGCGGAATCGCGGAGTCGATGGTTCATGCCGTTGTTCAGAAGCAAGGACTGGTGAGCATTTGCGGTCCCGACGATAAGCAGTCGCAACAAACCGCAAAGCGGAACGACTGTCGATATATTCCGTTTCAGAATCTGTACGAGACGCTGGCCGATATTGTAATTCTCGCCGATCCCTCCCTCACTTCAGGAACCCGTCACAAGCAGATCAATCCGGCTTTGTTTCGACCGGCGATGACGGTTCTCGACGTTGGGGATCTCCCCGTTGAAGGAACCTTCATTCCGGAAGCCAGACAGCGCGGGTGTGAATTAATCGACGGTCCGCAATTATTTCTCGATCAACTGGCAGCCCAGTTTAAAGCAATCACCGGCAAAGAATTACCGCCAGAAGCAATCGCTCTCGGGATGGAAGAATAGTTTCTATCGGGTGCGTCCAGACGCACCGCGAACGTCAAACAGACTCTTCTGCAAATTCAGTCTTTCCCCGACGTCGACGCTTGCTCTGGTCGGCGAAAACCGTGCATCGCAATGGAACTCTATCGTACTATAAAATAGGTAACACATTCGCCAAGTGAAGTGGATTTCCCTTGTTCCCAAGCTCCGGCTTGGGAACACACTCGACACCAAGCTCCAGCTTGGCCACTGAACGTTTGGTTTTCTTCTCTCAAAAAGAGGAGAGAGTTGTGAATCAGGTTGTCTTTAATACGAATCACGAAGCAGAGCTTCTGGGCGAGTGCGTTTCCAAGCCGGAGCTTGGGAACGAGGAACAGCGACTTCATTCCGCTAAAGTGTTACTAAAATAGCAGTCAGCAATTGATTCCAGTCGATTTTCTTGACGGCGTCTTTATGCTGCGGGGCGATAAACAGACGCACCCGTTTGACCCAGTCGTCGAACTGGGTGGTTGCTAATGCTTCGACGACCGGTGAAACATTACGAAGAGGGCGGTAAAGATCCTCTTTCGGAAAGTAGACATCAATGGCGAACTCAACTTCGCGATGGGGAGGAGGAGCGTCAATTAACAGGTCGACGGGAGCAATCTGAATCGAATAACGTTGTGAGAGTTGTTCGACAATTCGATTGGAAATTGCCAGGACGTCACTGAAAGGTCGTCCGGCAATCTGTTGATAAATTTCCGGTGACCGGTCGTGGCTATATTCTGAGACCTGTTTATACAGCGCCCGTTTGCGGCTGAAGACTCCATCTAACAGTTGCTGGCAAGGCTGTCCGGTAGCCGTCTGACGGAGCAGGGCAATCATTTCGGCATCGGTGCAGCCGAAGAGTTGTGACAAGTCGAACTGGTCGTGCAGTTCATAAAAGCCGCGTGCAAACATACTCGTCGCACTACGCACAGCGTGATGCCAGTAGACTTCGCTGAACATGACATAGCGCGCGAAGACCATTAACTCGGCAGCGGTTTTTCCTTTAACGGTGATTGCTAATCCGTCGCCTGCTTCATTCAGGACGAGAGATTGAATCAGTCGCTGGCGGTCAAAGTTTCGGCCATAGGGGACGCCGCAATGAAGGCTGTCCCGATCAAGGTAGTCCATCTTGTCGACGTCGATGGGGCCGCTGAGGATGGATCGCAACAGTTTCAGTCGGGGAGAACGGGTTTTCGGAGCGAGAATCTCCAGCACTTCTTCCGGTTCAATTCCCCAGTCGCGACGCAACACTTGAGCCAGTTCGGTCTCTTCTCCGAGAAACCGTTCGGCATGCGATTCGTGAGGCGGGAGCCCCTGTAGTCCCATATCTTCAATGGGATGGCAGAACGGCCAGTGACCGACATCATGCAGCAGCGACGACACGATCAGCAGTTCCATGGAATGCGTGTCGATCAGTTGTTGAAATCGGGGGTCCTGCTCAAGCTGTTGCAAGTAACGCAAGGCATTGTGGTAGACCCCGAGAGCATGTTCAAACCGGGTGTGTTGTGCTCCCGGATAGATTTTGCGAACCAGTCCGAGCTGGCTGATTTCTCCCAGTCGTTGAAATTCTTCAGTATCGACAAGAGCCTGCACCCGTTTGGTGAACGGAACATTCTGTTCAGAAGGAACACGAATCAACGCCCGCCCGGATTGCAGGGCATCAAGTTCCGGAATCGGTTTGGTCTGATTGCTCACTGTGTTGGAAATTGTTCCGAAGTCGTTTAGGAGAAATAACCTGGGAGTGGTTCATTCAGTGTCGAGAGCAGAATCACCACGAATGAAGCGAATCGTACGAATTTTTTGATCAGCGTTCACCAATGAGGATTGATTCGTGAGATTCGTTCGATTCGTGGTTCCTGAATTTTTAAAAACACTTCAGGGACGACTTGCCCGGAAGAACTGTTCCCCAATTTCATGGGGAGATGTACTGAAGATCACAGCTTCAGAAAGTTTTTGAGAAGTTCAATGCCGTACGGAGAGAGGAAACTTTCCGGATGGAACTGAACTCCATGAATCGCGTAATCCCGGTGGCGGATTCCCATCAATTCGGAAGGATGACCCGGTTCGCGGACCCAGGCACACGGGATCAGTTCTGGTGGAAGCGTTTCCTCCGGGACCATGAGACTATGATATCGGGTGCAGATCATCGGGTTCGGCAGACCGGCGAAGACTCCCTGGCCGTCATGTTCCACCTCAGAGGTTTTGCCATGCATCATCCGGGGAGCCCGAACCACTTTCGCCCCGAAAACGTCGCCAATGGCCTGATGTCCCAGGCAGACACCGAGTACAGGGAGTTTCGGTCCGAAGTGCTCGATCACCCCTTTTGATAATCCGGCTTCGGCGGGACTGCAGGGGCCAGGGGAGACAATAATTCGTTCCGGGCGAAGTTGCTCGATTTCGTCGAGGGTCACCTGATCGTTCCGCCGGACCTGAATATCGAGTCGAGGGTCGATCTCTCCCAACCGCTGCACGAGGTTGTAAGTGAAGGAGTCGTAGTTATCGAGGACGAAAATCATGGAGAGATCAGGGAAGAATTTTAAGAGCCACGGACAAAACCTCTCAAACGATGAGAATTCCCTTTCCGCGAGCGGATCGGGGAAGGTTTTGTCAGGGTTTCTAACGGCTGAAAATGTTGAATGCAGGACTAAAATGCAATCAGACTGCGAGGGAATGAAACGAATCGAGCTGTTTGTCTGGATGAATTAAGTGTTACTGATTCGTTCCGCTGAACATTTGGTTGCGATCGTGTAGTCTGCTCTGTAGCATACCGGGCTAGAGCCGTTTGCTCTACCATGTGCCCGCGAAGCCGGGTTCTGGAGAGATGAAACGCAATCTTCCGCGTGACGGAGCGCGACCCATGCGGAGTGGATTCGCTCTATCGTACAAAAAACATTGAATGAAGCAGGGAGAGCCAGTTCTCCCGAATAAACACATCGGCAACACGATTCATCGAAAAGGACTGACCGTGCCTGAATTGAGCATCGACCAGTTAAAAGCAAAAGCTCACGAGATCCGCAAAGACATTATCCGCATGACAACTGCGGCGGCAAGCGGCCATCCCAGCAGCAGCCTGTCGGCGACGGAAGTTGTCACAGCACTGTACTTTGGGGGATTCATGAAATATGACCCTCAAAATCCAACAGACCCGACACGTGATCGGTTCATTCTGAGCAAAGGACACGCTTGCCCGGTGATGTATGCCGCCATGGCTCATGCCGGTTACTTCCCAATCGAAGAAACACTGACGCTGCGGAAACTGGGAAGCCCCTACGAAGGTCACCCGAACGTTCGCCGTTTGAAGGGAATTGAAGCCTCAACCGGTTCGCTGGGACAGGGGCTCTCCATCGGACTCGGGCACGCCTTGAACGCCCGTCTCGATAAAACCGATTACAACGTTTACGTTGTGATTGGGGACGGTGAAATGGGTGAAGGTCAGGTCTGGGAAGCGCTTGCCGCTGCCGAGAAATACAAGGTCAGCAATCTGACCGCGATCATCGACCAGAACGGCTACCAGCAGACCGGAGCCACCAAGGACGTTCTCGATCTTCGAGAATTTCAGCCCAAGCTGGAAGCGTTCGGCTGGCACGTCCAGACGATTAACGGAAACGACATGGGTGAAGTGGTCGCGGCACTGAAAGTCGCCGCCTCCGTCAAAGATCGTCCGACCGCAATTGTTTCACGGACCCAGAAGGGATTTGGAATTCTGCCGCTGCTCGAACAGGAAGGGGACCTGAATTATCACGGAAAACCACTGTCGAAGGAACTGGCCGAAAAGGCTTTGGCACTCCTCGGCTAGAGAGCAGGTCGCTCTGATTCCCGTAATCGAGCAGGTTGGTACAAACCTGTTCCAAATCTCCCTGAAACATTTCATTTCCATAGGATCGATTCATGTATCTTGGTGAATACAGCGGTTTGAAGTTGGGTCCGGCGACCCGTGATGCGTTTGGTGAAGCCTTAAAAGAGTTTGGTGCCAAGAACCCGAAAGTCGTGACCGTTGACGGTGACGTCGGGAACTCGACCCGAACCGAGGTCTTTGCACTCGCTTATCCTGAGCGTGCATTCAACGTCGGGATTGCCGAAGCGAACATGGTCAGCGTCGCAGGTGGTCTGGCAACTTCCGGCAAGATTCCGGTTGTCGCGAGCTTTGCCTGCTTCCTGATGGACAACGCTTTCGACCAGATTCGGATGTCCGTCGCGTTTCCAAACCAGAACGTCAAACTGGTTGGAACCCATGCCGGGATTTCGATCGGTGAAGACGGCCCTTCCCAGATGGGAATTGAAGACGTTGGGCTGGCTTGTTCCCTGCCGAACCTGATCGTTGTTGTTCCGTCCGACGCAGTCTGCACAACTGCGGCAACCAACGCCATTCTGGCTCACAACGGCCCGGCCTATCTTCGTGTTGGTCGTGGAAAAGTTGCGACCGTCTACACCGACGGCATCGACTTCCAGATCGGCAAAGCGATTCAGCTGCGTGACGGAAAAGACGTTACCATCATCGCCAACGGACTGATGGTTCCGGGAGCTTTGGACGCCGCGAAAAAGCTGGAAGAAGCCGGTCTTACCGCGCGTGTCCTCGATCTGCACACTATTAAACCGCTGGATGTGGAAGCAATTGCGAAGGCCGCTCGTGAAACCGGTGCCATCGTTGTTGCTGAAGAACATCTGCATCATGGTGGACTCGGATCGGCAGTTGCTCAGGCCGTCAGCCAGACGACTCCGGTTCCTGTCGAATATATCAACGTTGGCGACCAGTACGCGGAAAGCGGTGACCCACAAGGGCTGCTCGACAAGTACGGTCTGACTGCCGATGCTGTTGCGGGTGCTGCAAAGAAAGCGATTGGCCGGAAGGTGAAATGAAGTGGTTCGTTTCCGAACTTTCCGGAACACCGATCCTCCGCGCTTGTTGGACCTGATGAGGCTGTCTGACACAGGGCGGGCATTCGCTCGCCCTGAGTCGACACTCGCGCTGGAGTTGACGGTATTCTCGCTTCCCTATTTCGACCCGGCCGGTTTTATCGTGGCCGAAGAAGAAGGGAAGATGATTGGATTCGCGCACGCCGGGTTTGGCTTTCTTCCGACTCTCGACGCACTGGACTATCAGCAGGGAGTGATTTGTTGCGTTCTGGTAAGTCACGAATACCAGAAGCAGGGAATCGGGAAAGAACTCATTCAGCGCTGTGAAGAATATCTCACTTCACGCGGAGCGACTTCCATTCAGGCCGGTCAGTCACGTGGCAAAGATCCCTTCTACTTCGGGATCTATGGCGGAGCGAGACCAAGTGGATTTCTGGAATCAGATCTCTACGCAGCCCCGTTTTTTCGCTCGCTGGGATATCTGCCCGTTCAGCGGATTCCGGTTTTTCAACGGGATTTGACTGATAAACGGGATCCGATGAACTACCGTCTGATGGCGCTGCGCCGACAGACGGAACTGACAGTCACCGATCAGCCTGATCATCCGAGCTGGTGGTGGTTTTGTCGTTTTGGAAACATCGAGTCGATGCGGTTCCAGTTGTCCGACCGCAAAACTGGTGCATCGATCGCCAGCATGACCGTCATTGGTCTTGATCATTACATTCATGCCTGGCATGAACGAGCCATTGGGCTTGTCGACATCTTTGTCGAGCAGAAATATCGAGGGCAGGGATTCGGGCAAACTCTGATTGTCGAAGCCATTCGCCGGTTACGAACCGAGATGATCACCCGGGCCGAGATTCATGTTCCGGAAGATTATCCGGACGCAGTTCGAGCCGCTCTGGGGGCTGGATTTCAGCAGATCGATTGCGGCGTCATCTATAGCCGCACGCCATCTGGTTCTATTGCGGAAAACTCCCCGTCATCCACTTGATTGTGACTGCCGGAATATTCGTTTGCTTCGGTCTTCTTTGTGGCAATTGTTTCTCTCTGATTGTCGTTCTGTTCTTACTCCGTCGATCCGGTGTTCTCAATAAGTGGGGAGGAAGCGAGCGATTCTCCGGATCTTTCTGATCCCTGAATCCTGACCTCTGGCCCCTTATTCTTCTCCCGTATTCGCCATCTTCTCTCTCAGGCAGAACCCGTCCAATCATGCTGGCTGGCGTAATGCCAACGAAAGCAGCAATTGGAACAACTTGTTGCAGAATCTCGACAGAAAATGTTGAGTTTCGTCAACATTACGCCATTTGTGGTGTAGGTTTGAGTGTTGGATTCGCTCCGACGTGTGACGCTGGATTATGGAACCAGCATTACTGTTCCTCAAAGCGATTCTTCATCGAACTTATGATCGACTATCAGCGACTTCGGACCGACGTACTGGCCTTGGGCCTGTTTGCGGTCGCGCTGTTTCTTGGTCTGGCTCTTTACAGCTACGATCCTGCTGATCCACCGTCTTCACTGATCTTCCCGTCACGAACGGTTCCGATGAACCTGTGCGGTCCCATCGGTGCGATGCTTTCCTCCTCGCTGATGAATGCCTTCGGACTGGGAGCCTGGTTCGTTTTGTTTAGTCTGGTTCTGTTCGATCTGTGGATGTTCTCCCGAGATCGAATTCGTGATCCTCTGTTGCGATTGATGGGCATCGGCGCGATTCTGGTAGCGATCTGCCTCCTGTTGCAGATTGTGACTCCCCGGCTTCCTCCTTCTCCCTTCATTGGAAGTGGAGGGTATCTCGGTGCCTGGGGGCGAGTGCTGCTGACCGAGAACTTTTCGACAGTCGGATCGATTGTCATCGTCGGCACTTTCTTCTTTGTCGGATTAATGCTGACAACGGAAACATTGTTCTTGGGGCTGGTGGGACGAATCGTCGGATGGCCGTTGCGAATTCTGTTATGGCCATTTGGGCGGAGATATCTGTCATCCCCCGATGCAACCGCGGATCCCCCCCCCCCGATCGCTCCGCGCGAGGTTGCTCGCACGAACTCGAATGAGACTCCGGAGCAGCCGCTTGCCAAGGCTGCTGCTCCCGTTTCAGCGACTCCTCCAACACGGACCCCCACAAGCACAAGTGACTTCAAGGTCAATGCCCCGTTAAGTTCCAAGCCCGTTGGCAACTCGATTCTGAATCTGTTTCGGAAAGCAGAACCAGCGGGAAATTCAGTTGATCTCCCGCCGCTGGAAATGCTGGACGATGCGGAAGAGTTCCCTTTTGAATTGCTCGCAAAAAAAGCTCAGGCAACAGCGGCGATACTCGAGCAGACATTCGACGAGTTCGGGCTGAATGTCAAAATCAGTGAAGTCGACACCGGGCCGGTTGTCACTCAGTTTGAACTGAATCTGGAAAAAGGGCTGCGTGTTTCCAAGGTCTCCAATCTGGCGGATGATCTGGCGATCGCACTGCGCGTTCCAGCCATTCGTGTCGTCTCTCCGATCCCTGGCAAGAACACGGTTGGGGTGGAGGTTCCGAATGAAAAACAAGTCACCGTCCGTTTGAAAGAACTGATTGCAGCCTGTCGTGAAAAAGCACAGGACATGCGGATTCCGATCTTCCTCGGCAAAGATGTCAGCGGGCGTCCCTTGGTCGTCGATCTGGCAAAGATGCCACACCTGTTGATCGCCGGACGAACGGGAACCGGAAAGAGCGTCTGTTTGAATACGCTCATTTCCTCCATCCTCATGACCCGCTCTCCGGAAGATGTGCGTATGCTGATGATCGACCCGAAAATGGTCGAGCTGAGCCCCTACACTCGCATTCCGCATCTGATGAATCCGGTCATCACTGACATGAAGAAAGCGGAAGCGGTTCTCGCCTGGGCCGTCGACAAGATGGAAGAACGCTACGACCTGCTTGCCAAGGTCGGCGTGCGTCATCTCGACAGTTACAACAAGATGGGCAAGGAGAAAGTTCTCGAACGTCTCGAAATCGACCCGGACAGCGATGAAGCGGATATGGTTCCTGAACGGATGCCTTATATCGTCATCATCGCCGACGAAATGGCCGACCTGATGATGACTTCCGGAAAGGATGTCGAAGCTCACATCATCCGTCTGGCTCAGAAGTCACGTGCGGTCGGTATCCATCTGGTTCTCGCCACACAGAAGCCGACCGTCGATGTCATCACCGGTTTAATTAAGTCCAACCTGCCGGCTCGAATTTCGTTTCAGGTCGCCAGCCGTGTCGACAGTCGTGTTGTCCTTGATGAGATGGGAGCCGAACGTTTGCTCGGAAACGGGGATATGCTTTATTTAGCACCCGGAACCAGTAATCTGACACGCGCACAAGGGACTTATATTAGCGACGAAGAGGTCAATTCGATTATCGATTTCTACGGCAAGTTCCCACCACAATATAGCGATGAAATCGAACAGGCGACCAAAGCCGCGATGCAGAGTCCATCGGCTGGCGGCGGAGATGGCCCGCGCGAACGGGATGACATGTATCAACAGGCAGTGGAAGTGGTGATTCGTGAAGGCCGCGGCAGTTGTTCCCTGCTGCAGCGAGCTTTAGGAGTTGGTTACGGTCGGGCTGCACGAATGATTGACCACATGGCCGAAGACGGTATCGTCGGAGATTACAAAGGTTCCAAATCCCGCGAAGTGATCTGCACCCTCGACGACTGGGAAGACCGCCAGTTCGCTTCAAATTAGTGGGTAGTCGTTAGTGGGTAGTGATTAGAAGTGAGACGTATTCCTACCCACTAACCCCTACCCACTAACCCCTACCCACTATCCACTCGCATTTATGAATTCACGATGGAAGAAATATCAATCAGGTGAACCTGCCGTCCATTTCCTAGGTGTGGCGAATCAAATGCGACCCAGCGGCCGTCGCGGCTGGTGCGTGGATGCAAGTCGCAACGCCATTCTCCGGCATATTCAGGAGGAAGATAGAATCCTCCTAAGTCGACCCGTTTGTTTGTGGGGAGATGATAAAGATAAGGCCGCTGCTTGCGCGTATTCTTTTCGGGATAGGTGTCACATAAGATCCAGTCAGGATGGCCGGAGACATAGGTATTATGTCCATCTTGTGTCATGGCCCCTTCTCCGATCAGTTCGACTTTTGTCGTTTTATCCTGTACGACATAGAAGCCTGCCGGGCCGTCCTTCGGTTTGGTCCACATGCAGATGTGTTCAGGATCACGCCAGACGAAGTGAGAAATCATCCCTGGCAGATCAAGAACATAAAGATCACTTCCGTCGAGATTGGCAGTGATCATTCTGGTCTTCCACCCTTTTCCCATCGGCTCGCCAGTTTTCGGGTCACGGGGACGCCAACGATTTAATGCAATAAATCTCCGTGAATCCGGGCTGACTAACAAATGGTTAAACCAGAGCCAGTGATTGTGCAACGGTTCCCCTTCAAACGGAACGTCGGAAATCTCCCTTAAGGAAAGTACCAGCTCCCGTTTTCCAGTGTTCATGTCGACGTGGAAAATTCCTGAATCCGCCGGCGCAGGCTGGTCGGCATAAATGTCCGGGAGTCCAACATATCCATAGCCGGGGCGCATATTCTGAATGCGCGCGAAGTCGGCCGTCATTCCGGAATTGCCGTCTGGACTTAATGTATAAATTGCCGAAGGAATGGTCCGTTTTGCTCCGGTTGCGATATCAACGGATCGGCAGACATGCTGCTCCCCTTCACGGTCATTCCAGACGACTTCTGATTTCGTCCCCGGACGCCATTGCAGCATGCACCCCTGCTGCCATCCCCAGGAACGACTGGAACCGAGTTCGATCCACTTGTCATTCTCCTGCAAGTCGACCATTCCGACTTTAATGACATCATCTGCCGTGGGAGTGCGATGTTCGAAGTCGACTTCGTTGGAAAGCACATAACGATTGGTCGGATCAAACTCGAATTTATCGTAATACCCAAACCAATGAAACTTCGGCCCCCGCGTGATAGTGCGGACCGGGAATTCTTCCGCTGCCTGCAGTCGTCTTCCCATAGAAGTGGCTGCCAGCCCTGCCGCGCTCAGTTTGAGAAATTGTCGTCGATCGAGTGTCATTGAGTTGTATTCCAGTGAGGATGTGTCTGAGGTCAAGTGTTACTTGTACTGCGATGTGGCGATGGTCGATCAATCAACCAGTTCGAATTGAAAGTTGTTTTGTTCTCCATCAGTGACAGTCACTGAGAATCCTGATGTTTTATAGTCAGCATACTTTTCTGGCAGTAAGGACGTTCTCCGGACAGTGACTGGGTAATCGTCTGAATCAGGAAGTTTTTCTGTGCCGATTGTCGATTCGACGAGAACTTTGGAAACTTTTACGAGGTGAGTTCCCGGCACAACCCCATCCCCCTTTTCAAAAGTTGTCATATGAGCAACGCCCTCGGAGTTCGTTTCTGAGACGGCACCGACGGAACCTTCTTTCAGGGAGAAGTAAACCTTGGCTCCTTCAACTGCGTTTCCTTTATAACTTACAGTGACTGCCGCAGGAACAACTTTCGGGCGGTCTTTCTTCCACTTGTCGCTGGAAGAACCGCATCCATTGGAGATGAACAACATGAGGAATGTCAGGAGATAGAAAGTGTGCGTCATCATTTTTTGAGATTCTTCAGATCAAGTAGACAAGGTCAGGATTTCTGCTTTAAAATTCTCCTGTGACTTCGCCACTTCCTTTGGTTCCAAGTGCTCCCCAGACTCCATAGTTGCTCTGGCCTTGTGTGGCAGGTGCAACTGTCTGGTCGCCGGAGTTAATGTTTTCGCTGACAAAGCGAACGGCACCATCGGCCAGGAGGATATGCGCTCCTCCGGTATGATGGCTGGAAACACTGTAAAAACCGATCTGATTGTCTCCCTGCAGATTTCCGCTTTCGATCGTACAAGAAGCGCTATTGGGAGGGAGTGCTGTATTAACTGCGCTAAAGCTTGGATTACCATCTGCCCAGCGGTTTCCGTTCCAGTCAGCAGTAAAATTTCCGGTATAACCCTGGGAAGGGCCATTCCATAAAGCGGCGCAATCAGCCGGGCTGGCGCTGGAGGGCAACGATGTTGTTGCGATAGCCCCGATACTTGTTCGGCCACTGACAGCAAAGGCACGTTCAGCTATGGCTATTGTGTTGCTCGTTCCATCTGTAATGTCCCTCATTCTTGTGCTTGATCGAAATCCGAACATTCCACGAGGCTTATCTGAATTTTGGTCGGAAAAGCCATCCCCATTGCAGAAATGGTATGATTTCTTTGCTTCTCGACTTGTTGATGGATGAGGTGGAGCTGAAGGGCATAGAAGCATTGAAATCTGTACTGCCCAAGCCGGAAACTGTGCAGGGCCAGTCGGACGATATGCAATGGTTGTGCTATACCATGGAGCTGGACCCATGGCCATTATCGTGTTGTCTGGGCTCGTTGAGTTTGTGATTTGATTGTAAAGCGTTGTTTGTTCGATTTGTGGTAATAATGATACGGTTCCACAGAGCCGTTCAATGTTAGTCCATCCCGATCCGCCTGTCCCTCCTCGTCGATAAGGGAATGTATTATGTGTGTCGTGGTAGTTGTGGAGAGCTAATCCGAATTGCTTCAAGTTGTTTTTACATTGTGAGCGTCGCGCTGCTTCTCTTGCCTGCTGGACTGCCGGAAGTAGTAAAGCAACAAGGATTGCGATGATCGCAATCACCACGAGAAGTTCGATCAGCGTAAATCCTGGCCTTATCGTATTTTTATCAGTTCGCATGATTATCTCCACAACACATTTCTGAAAGATATCTACTTTATTGGATTGGGAACAAGATTTAATTTGAGGAATGATTGGTCAACACAACTCCGTACATTGAAATCCCAGTGGTAACAAGTGGCGACTTGGGGCGATTGGATTTTGCATCGACCGGTTCTGGTTCGACCAGACTTCCAAGGACGATCGACTTTTCTTGAACATCACGCTTCACCCAGATGTCAAATATATAGTCGACACTTTGTCCTGCTCCGATTCCCAGTGATTGGATGTTTTCAACCAATGGACCGCCGAAGTAACCTTTGGGATCATATTCATCCATCCCGATCACCATGTCTGTTTTGGTGAATTCGCGAGCTAACCAAGCCGGAGGGGGGGCGCGTTTGTCGATGAGGATATAAATGTCAGCGGGTTGGTGCAGTTCGATTTTCACTTCCAGATTCATGACGAACTTCAGAGCGTTCATCATGCGAATATAATCTCCACCGCGAAGTTGTTCCGGAAAGGGAATTTCTGGGGGACTGTTCCATTCATAAGGACGGTCGACATAGCTTAATGCATCTTCGTCGAAGCCGTTGGCGACAAGGTTGTAATAAATGGGGCGACTGGACTCTGGAAAGTTGTCGCTGATGCTCGAAACAAAACGAGATTCCGCCTCCTCGATTTTTGTGGACCACGCAGTTGAATCGCCAGCAGATTGAACCACGGGAATGCGGTAAAATCGACTGCCCCCTTTCACCTGGATGGCCTCCCCTGCAGTCAGACGTTCGTAGCGGGCGATCGCTTCCTGTGTTTCGGCTGGATGTTTGTATTGAACATCGACGGTTCCATCAAAAACAACAACGTCGGTTTCACCAGATTCCTGAACCTGAACTCCGAACTTTGTCCCGAGGTCAATGATATTTGCATGCGCCGTTTCAACCGTGAAGCCGATCGCGGAAGGATCCACATCAGCGGTCATCTGACCACGATGTAAGATAATTTTCTTTTTATCAACAAACTCCACATCAGTCGGGCCGATGAATTCTGCTGTGACTCCCAGTTGAAATCGTAAGGAGACCGATCCAGAGTGAAATGTGATGCGGTCGTTGTCGTAGAATGCTTGCCCGATTTGCAGTTCATTGTTCTTTTCGTCCGCTCCGATAATCGCAGCGACTGGAGTCTGACGAGGCATTGTTACAGGTGCGGCGTGAGGTTCTTCTGACGGGCGATTTACAACGTGAATCGTGTTGAGTCTCCAGACTCCTCCAATCACAAGAAGGAAGGTCAGAGCGATTGCGGAGAGCAGGATGCGATGGAACGGTGCGCGGGTTTTCTTCTGTTTTGCTCTGGTGCGAATACTGCTGTTTGAATTCTTGTTGTCTGTTTCAGGAGTCAGCAGGGCCGTGGCCAGGTTGGCGTCGTTGGCGTAGCACTCTCGCAGGATGTAGTGCTGTTGGACCTGTGTTGCGAACTGTTGAGCCAGTTCGTCTGACTCCAGCAGGGTCTGGTTGAGAAATTTGATCTGCTCGTCGGTGATGGTGCCGTCGAGCCAGGCGTCGATGATTTGCTGGAAGTGGTTCATGGCCCGACTCCTTCCGTTTCGATCTGCTTTTCAATGCATTGCCGCAACTGATCACGGATGCGGTGAAGAAGCACTCGAATGGCGCCGGCTGTGGAGCCGAGGCGTTTGGCGATCTCGCTCATGTTGAGATCGCTTTCGTAGCGGAGTCGGCAGATTTGCTGTGATCGGGGAGGGAGTTTCTCGCGACATTCGTTCAGAGCGTCCCGCAGTTGCTCCCGCTGTGGAGCGAGGTCGTCGAAGATGTCGGCCAGGCGTTCCATGGCCTCCAGGTCAATCACACACTGATGACGCGCGACTTGGCGCCGGTGTTTCATCACGACGTTTCTGGCGATTCCCAATGCCCAGGGAAGAAACGGTCGGGCTGGATCGTAGCGGTCGGCATGTTCAAACACATTTGCGGCGGTTTCCTGAAGCAGTTCTTCCGCCTCACGAACGTTGTAAGTCAACGAACCGATGTACGCGAGAATGTTCTGCTGGGACTTCGCCCATTCCCGCGCCAGGTTCACTGATGTCGACGGATGTGCCATGGTCTCCGATGCCAGCTTACTGCCCGTTCTTCAGTAATAGGGAGTCATGCCCCGTTAAGGATGTATTTCCCATATCAGAGTTTTGTTACATGAAAAAAATGAAAATTTCTGGATTGCAGCATGCAGATTGACAAATTTGAAATGTCAGGATAGCCTTGGTTTATGGATTATACAGGTTGCATCACGATCAAACCGGATCAACGGAGCGGGCAACCGTGCGTTCGTGGGATGCGTATTACCGTACAAGATATCCTGGAATATCTTGCCAGTGGCATGACTGAAGAGGAGATCCTCGCGGATTTCCCTGAACTGACGACAGAGGATCTCCGCGCCTGTCTGGCTTATGCGGCTGATCGCGAGCGGCGACTGCGGGCATGAGTAAGATGTGAAAAATACCAGACGAGTTTTTTCGTCTGGTATGAGACCGGTCCGAACGGTTATCAGTCTGTGTCTCTCGGTTTCTGAGCAGTAGAAAACGGGAACTGTGTCGGGTGGAGGGGTAAGCTATTTGGTAAGTCGCTCCAGATCGTCCGTTTTCCAACGACGATCCAGAATGGCAGTACAGGCCAGATAGACGAGAAAGCTGATCGGCCAGTGTGAGAGAGCCAGACTCACCGTCAAGATCACCGAGAACAGTCTGCTGCCAGACCGCTTCTCGGCATCAAAATAGACGTAGAGCGACGTGATCACCAGGAAAAACAAAGCAATGACCGCCATCGGGATCATCAGGAATCTGATCCACTCAAAATAATCGACAGCGGACATGCCCGTCTCCTCGACTGATACTGATTGAAGAGTTGAATGTTCCTATCAGTTGTTCGACGTATTCAACGCCAGTCGTTCGAGGAACCCTTGGAGCTGTTTTGAGCGGGCAGGGTGCTGGAGTTTTCGGACCGCTTTGGCTTCGATCTGGCGGACACGTTCACGGGTCACTTTGAAGATACGCCCTACTTCTTCCAGTGTATAAGTATAGCCATCGCCGAGCCCGTAACGGAGTTTGATGATTTCCCGTTCGCGGTAGGTGAGTGTTTTCAGGACCTGATCGATCTTGTCCTTCAGCATCTCCTGAGCGGCCTGCGAAACCGGGTTGTATTCGCTGGTATCTTCGAGGAAGTCGCCGAACAGGCTGTCGTCATTCTCGCCGACCGGTTTGTCCAGACTGACGGGAGTACGGGCCATTTTCAGAACCCGACGGGCTTCTTCCACATTGACGTCAGCGGCTTCGGCCACTTCTTCGACGGTTGGTTCCCGTCCGAGTTCCTGCACCAGTGTTTTACTGACACGGCGGAGGCGGGACATCGTTTCGATCATGTGGACCGGGATGCGAATCGTGCGGGCCTGATCGGCGATCGCCCGGGTGATCGCCTGACGAATCCACCATGTGGCGTAGGTCGAAAACTTGTAACCGCGACGGTGTTCGTATTTGTCGACCGCTCGCATCAGGCCGGTGTTTCCTTCCTGAATGAGATCCAGAAAACTCAGGCCACGGTTGCGGTATTTCTTCGCGATGGAGACGACCAGTCGCAGGTTCCCTGCGGAGAGATCCCGCATCGCCTGATCGTATGCCGAATAACGTTCCCGGATTTCGCGGACACGGATAGCGAGTGACTCCGGTGTTTCAAGAGTCATCCGCATCAGGTCGCGGAGTTCCTGTTCGTAGTTGGCACGGTGATCTTTCAGGAGGCGGTCACCGGAGATGCGTTTGATTTCCGCCTGAAGTTCTTTCATTCGGCGGGCGATTTGTTCCAGTCGGCGAATGAGTGGTTGCAGACGCTGGGTACGGAGGCTCATCTCTTCCAGTAGAGTGGCCACTTTACGGCGGCGATGGTGGAGAGTGGTTTGCAGCTTTTCTGCCTGTGAGGATGTGAGGCTGTCACCGGCTTCCGTGAAGTCCTGTTCGCTCTTGTCCATCAGTTGCTTGATGGTCCGCAGGTTATGCGGCATGCGTCCGATGACCTGCTCCCGTTCGGTGCATTCGGTCATCGAGATCTTAATGGTGCGGTCGAAGGGGAGCTCTCCCCGTTCGACTTTCAGGACCGTTTCGTAGGCCTCACGTGAAATGAAGTGACACTCCAGCAGGGTTCGGCGGAACCGCTTGCGGGTGACTTCGATTTTCTTGGCGAGAGAGATTTCCTCGTCCCGGGTCAGCAGCGGGATTTCCCCCATCTGCGACAGGTACATGCGAACGGGGTCATCGATGGCCCGACCGCCGCCGGTTTCTTCCAGCAAGCCGTTCAGGTTCACGGTTTGCATTTTCGGGGAGGCAGGCTTTTTCGGTTTTCCTTTGACTGTCTTGGTAGGCTTCGGAATGAATGGTTGCCGTTCGTCGCGGATTGTCAGACCGAGTTCTTCAAGTGAGATCAGCAGGGCGTCAATTTTTTCCGGATTGACGTCTTCATCGGGGAGATAGGAATTGACCTGGGTGAAGGTCAAATAGCCTTGCTCTTGCCCGAGTTCGGTCAGTTCCTGAAGTTGTTCGTTCAATCGATGCATCGGTATGGTCTCCGCAACTTAGAAAGTTTCAGGCTATGGAAAATCCAGAGACTGGAAGTTTCAAAGTGTTGCTCTGTTTGCTCGTTTTCTGTGAAATTCGGCAGCTTGTTCTAACAATGCTTCTTGCGCGGCGTCGTCGAGTCGTCCCGGCCCTGTCCCCTGCAATGTCAGCTGTTCGGTGATGAATGAGTTGTTCCGTTCTTCTTCGCACCAGCTCAATCGTTCGAGCGACTGTTTGACGAAGTTCGGGCAACCATCATCATCGAATCCACTATCATTCACTTTCGTCGCGAGACCTTTCGCGATGACCTGTTCGTCGATCCAGACGACCAGATTTTTGAGTTCCGGGTCTTCCACCCGGGCCAGCAATCCTGCCAGACTCAATTCCCCTTGTTCTTCGGCTTCCCAGAGACAGAGATCCAGAATGGTTTGTAACACCGGATTCCTGAACGAGGAGTCGAACAATTTGCGTGAAACAAACGGAACACATCCGGGAACCCCCAGGACCTGTTCCAGCAAGTCGTATTCCACTCGCTCGACCGGAGAGAGTCGACCTTGAAAAATCCGTTGAATCTCCCGTGCCTGTTCGGTGCGGTCTCCCGTGGGTTTTACCGATCGGGAGGCCGGTTTTCCGTCCCGGCGAGCTTCTTTCAGTTGGTCTCTGACGGTCTCTTGCGAAACCTGCACCCGTTGTGCAAGATTTGCAATGAGCATCGACTCCCGCAGGCTTCCGGAAAGGTTCGGAACCTGTGCCAGAAGACGAATCATGTCTTCCAGAACCCACTGCCGTCCGGCGACGGAAGTGGTGCCGTGTTGAGTCAATGTGGCCCGAAGCTGGTAGTCCCAAGCTTCCGGGGCGTTTTGTGTGAGTTGACGAAACTCGTCTGAATTGTAGGCCGCGAGGAATTCGGCAGGGTCGAGTTTTTCCGGAAGAGTTAAAATCCGGAGTTCCACGTCCTGTGCCAGAAATCGCTCAACTGCTTTCCTGGCTGCGTTTTGCCCTGCGTCGTCACCGTCGAAAATCAGCACGACCTGTCTGGCGTAGCGTTTCAGGGCGGTGACGTGGGAATCGGTCAGAGCGGTTCCCAGTGTCGCGACGACGTTCTCAACACCATACTGATGACAGGTGATACAGTCGGTGTATCCCTCGACGACGATGGCCTGATCTGTCTTGCGAATCGCGTCGCGGGCATAGTCGATGCCGTAAAGTAAACGGCTCTTATGAAAGACAACGCTTTCTGGGCCGTTCCAGTATTTTGCTTCGTCGCTGCTTCCCGGCAGAATACGACCACCAAACGAGACCGGTTGTCCCCGTTCGTTGTGAATCGGAAACAGGACACGATTGACGAAGTTGTCGTAATGTCTCCCGTCCCGGTTTCCGATCAGCCTGGCCTCTGCCAGCAATTTGACGGGATATTTGGACTCGGCCCGTTTCAAGAGCCATGTCCAGTCGTCGGGATGGAATCCGAGTCGGTATTTCGAAACGATGTCGTCGTGAAAACCACGACTGGCAAGATACTCCCGGGCTTTCTCGGCGACAGGCAGTGTTTTCAAGGCATGATGAAACTCATTCTCTGCCCAGAGAAGAACTTCCAGTAATTTTGCCCGATTGGTCTCCTGATCGGGAGTCGACCGGGAAAGTGTTGTTGGAATAGGCAGATTTGCCCGACGAGCAAGCAGTTCCAGCGCTTCGGGGAAAGTGACTTTTTCACGCTCCATCAGGAAGGTGAAACAGTCTCCCCCGGTCTGGCACGACCAGCAGCGAAACGTCTGGCGATCTGGATAGACGTTTAATGACGGGTTGTTGTCTTCATGGAACGGACACAGGCCGACGTAATGGCGCCCTCCGTGCCTTGGCTGCAGTGAAATCGACTCTCCAATCAGGGAGACAAGGTCGGTCTGAGACCGGACCGCTTCTCGGAATTCCTGTGGGGTCGAATAGGACACGGAGAACCTGAATCAGAGGATGGAACGCAGCAGTCAGACGGATGTTGATCCCCAGACAATTGCAACAACCGTCACAAGTTGTCACATCGAATAGACTTTTTGACAAGTGGACAAGTGTTCTGATTGATGTCCAGTCTGTCAACATCGGACGGGGATGTGAAACTCTACACCCAATGCAAGCCCGGTCAAATTTTTCGAAGCGAGATACTGGAACTAATGATAGTCGCAACTGATTGACCGGAATGAACTTGAATTCTTTCCAAGACGTCCCGGATTCCCGGATGCATCAGACTCCTACAATCGTTTTCACTGGACAGGATGTTCCAATTTCTCATGAAGAGGAGAGGCGCCAAAAGAGAACTGGACAGTTGGTTTTCAAGACTTTTGGTGGCTTGTCCAGACAGAGTTGTGAACTGAGTGGCATGCTCATGTCGCCTCAGCAGCATGAGCATGTCGAATTCAGGTGGGGTGCCGATTCATGGTCACCCTGCGAATCTGCTCACTTCGGCAGGGAGTGTTCCAGCCATTCGAAGGCGCGTCTCTGTGATTCCGGGGAGAAGAGATGCCCTTCATGGTGATTGAAGAGTCCTTGTTGGGGAGGGAGTCCGTAGAGTTTTGTGACATGCTGTCCCGCTTCAATGTAAGGCCATGAACGGTCTCCATCGGCACAGCCTGAGCCGGTTTCTCCTCCCAGTACCAGAAAAGGGCGAGGGGCGATCAGCGCCACCAGTTCGTGATGATTACGGGGAAAGTCTGGTTCTTTTACTGCTGGCCCGAGATACCACGGCGCTTCCCAGTTGGTGGAATGGAGTCCGATTCCTCCTTCACTGGCGACTCCGGCCTGAATTCGATCATCAAAAGCGATCAAGTAGAGTGCTTCCTTCCCTCCGAGGGAATGACCAATTGTCCCGACTCTCTGAGGATCCACATCTGGAAACGTGAGCAGCAGGTCGACGGCCCGAATTCCGTCCGACAGCATTGTCGCCATCCCCAGACTTTGAGGGTTCCTTTTCTTCGCGGCTGCCACTGACTTCAGGTAACTCGACTCTTCCCACAGGAAATTGGCGGGGCAGATCACGACAAATCCCCGTTGGGCGAGTTTCAGACCGGTGTCTCTTCCTGGTTTGGTCGTTCCGAGTCCGACCATTGAGCGACTGGTGTCCGGAGTTGTTCCATGAAAGACCACAAGAGCCGGTCTTTTTGCTGCCGTGGTTTCCTTGGGGCGAAGCACATAAGCCTGAACACGCCGGCCATCTTCCACGTTGTATTCCACCAGTTCCCGTGTCACGGTTTCCAGAACATCGGTTTGAATGCTCTTGAGATCAAACGTGGCGGGGCGGGAAGGGAGAGGTCCTAAAAAATCGGCCCAGGATTGTTTCAGTTCAGCACGAACCGGCTTCCATTCCTCCAGTGTTGTGATGTGAGAGCCATCTGTTTTTTCTAACAACGGACGAAGAGGAGGTGACGGGGCAGGGACCATCTGAGGAGGAGTGATGATCTCCTGAAACCAGGCGGAGTCTTCTCCTTGAACAACAGAGTTCGTAGCGAAAACTGCTGTCAGCAGGAGCAGTGGTAGAAACGGTGTCATCCCGGAAAAACGAGTCATCCATTCACTTTCTGCAGAGTCAGAAGATCGAGATTCGCAGCCCTGAAATGCATCACAGGGATGAACATAACAAAACAGGGGGATTCTTTCACATCGAAAGAATCCCCCTGTCCGGGGCTTTTGCCTGTTTCAAGATGGGCCATTTCCGGGAGGGCGAAGCTCCTGCTGAGCCGCATGAAAGCTCATGGTTTGCGGCTCGGCGGGAGCCTCGCCCTCCAGAGCTATTTTCTATAAAGCGAAAGCCCTGTCCTCCTGTCTAAGCCGTGATGCGGCACTACCCGATGTGTTTGTCGAGCAGTTGGGCAATGCGGTCTTGTGGTTGCAGACCCAGGATCCGGTCGACCGGTTTGCCGTCTTTGAAGACGATCAGGGTCGGGATACTGTTGATCTGATAATTGATTGCGGCCTGACGATTGTCATCGGTGTTCAACTTGCCGATTTTCACCTTTCCGGCGTATTTCTCGGCGAGTGCTTCGATGGTGGGGGTCAGCATTTTGCAGGGACCGCACCAGGGAGCCCAGAAGTCGACCAGCACGGGCTCACTGCTGGAGAGAACATCGTCCTGAAAGGTTGCGTCACTGAATTCCTGAAGGTTCCCAGCCATAACTCTGATCCTCAATTCGCTCTCTGAAAGTACTGAATCTGCTTGTTTTGATTCGGCGTTACTTTGGAAGTCGTCCAAACGCTGAAAATTATAGGGTTACATTCCGGGTGTCAACGTGAATGCCACTTCGATTAAGACTGCAAGTGCTTGTGAATCGGCAGGTTAAATCTCACTTGATCTGACTGGACACTTTGGAAATAGAGCAGATTGCTCTACCGGGGGCAGGTGTTTGGTGCGTTTCGGTACGCGAAAGCCTCACTTTTCCCTTGTTCCGCGTTTTCCGTTCTTTCCGTGGTTCCTCAAAATCCTCCGTCAGTAACGAATGACCTTCCGCAACACCGACCAGGCGAGGATTGCCAGAATGACATTCCCGGTCCACATCGACCATGAGGGATCGAGTGATCCCCGTTTACATTGAGTGGTCAACCCGAGGACCAGCGGATAGTACCCCGCCACAATGGGAACAAAGCAGAGGAGGAAACTGGTGAGTGCCTGGCTTTTCCCGAATCGCATTGCAAACGGGGTTCCCAGCAAGGCGAAGAAGAAGCAACTGCAGGACAAGGCGTAACGGGAATGCATTTCGGTGTTCAGTCGATTGGCCCAGCCTTGTCTCTGGCCAATTTCCTGGAGTCGGGTGCCGCAATTGGAGGCGATTCTGGGAAAATCGGCCGTGGTGAGGGCGAAGCAGGCATGCATCAGGGCATACTGCCGGTTGATGTCCCGTTCCAGTTCGATCTCCTGAAGTTCCTGACGCATCACTTCAATGGGGAGTTGCTGTGCTTTGGGTTTCCTGCCGGCCTGATTCCATCGCAGTTGTTCCGGCATTTCGTCGAATCGGCCTCGGAACTGGCCAGGGATGTCGATCCACCCGTTGACGGCCCGAATGTTGACCAGATGTTCTTTGACATTCAGATCAATTTCCGCCGACTCTGCTTGAAGTGTGCAGATTTTTTGCCCTTTTGTGTATCGGAACGTGGGACGCAGCAATTGCTGCCCATCCACGCCTTCCACAGTCACCAGTAATCCGCGGCGCGAGTCGCTGAAGTGGTGTTCGGTCCGTAATCGACTGAGAAAGATGTCTTCCATGAAGGAGACAATATGTTGTTCAATTTTCCCCATTGACCAGGGAATCACCTGATCGGTCAGCAGGAGCGAACAGACACTCAGGACCCCTCCCAGAAACAGTGCCGGAAGCATCAGTGAGAAGGGATGAATGCCGGCGGCTTTTGCGGCTGTCATCTCCTGATCCCCCGCCAGTCGCCCGTAAACGACGCTGACGGTCAATAATAATGCGGCCGGAATGGTGAACGGCAGCATGCTGGGGACGACATAGGGAATAATGGTCAACGCTTGAATGGCATCAAGGCCACTGGCGGTCGCCTGTTGAAAAATTCCGACGAAGACCAGCAGAACCGTGATACAGGTCAGCACAAACGCGAACGTTCTCGCGATTTCACGAAGCAGGTAACGCTGTAATAACGGAATGGAAGACCACATCACGTTCGGGACCGCGAAAAATGAGTTGATGGATGAGAGTGCGTCAGGAAATTCAAAATTCGAAGCACGAAATTCAAAACAAGTTCAAAATCAAAAATTCAAACCGGACAAACAAATTCCGCAACCTTCTGGGAGTTATCGAATAAATCCACCACACGGGTCAAGACGGGACTTTGCGCCAGAATTTTTTGAGATGCCGGCAACTCCCGATCAACAACTCAATACAGCTAAATGAGTTGATGAAATTGGGAAGGTGGCGGGAAAATCGGTTCGGAACAGTGTTCTCTGGTCGTTCATCCAGATAAAATCAAAAAACACTCAAGTTTCCTGTTCGGAGCGTCTTCATCCTGTCTTTCAGATCAAAAGCGCAAGAGATCTGTAAATCCAGGGAGAGGCGTCCTGCCTGATTGCACACCACTGATAGAAGTCTGTCTGAGGCTCTTGCATTCCTGTTGAGGGAGTGTCAGGGGATTCTCCTTCTCTCCAATGGACCGAGCTCTTTCTGAACGGGTATCGAATCGATTGACTGACCCAAGGCGCAGCAGCAATGTTGCGTTGGTAGATGGAACCCCAGGTAACGATGTCTTCTTTTTCAAAAATTGCTTGTCCGCATTGCAATAAAACGTTGAAAGTTCCCGAGGAACTGGCTGGCAAAACCCGAACGTGCCCCTATTGCCGAGGGAACGTCAAAATTCCGGGTGTGAATCCCTCTTCCAGTGGAATGGGCTTTCCCAGCTTCACAGAGGCCCCCATCGGGGAAGCGATAGAGACTTCTCCTTCGTCTGCGATCGCAGGAAAGTCTTCATCAGAGAGCGCTTCCAGCAGTTTTCTGGAAGCCGATTCTGCGTCCAGTGACGTCAGCTTGTTTGTGACCGGGATCATGGCGGTCATCGGGACGGTCGTTACTTTTGCCATCATGTTCCCGCTTCGGGGATTTCTGCTGGGGCAACTCTTCTGGGACCGGGGAGCGATTCCGTATTACCTGACGTTTGTCTTCTTTTGGGCCATGGCGATTCTGTTGTTGAAATGGCTGCATCTGAAACGCCAGAAAGAATCGATGTTGCTGGACGTTTTGCCGACAGAGATTTCCGAGGAGATCAATCAGAAGTCGCTCGACAAGTTCGTCCGCCATATCAAGGAACTGCCGGGGTCGTCTTCAAAGAGCTTTCTGATCAACCGCGTGATGCGTGGGATCGAACATTTCCGTGTCCGTAAAAGTGCTGCGGAAACGGTGACGATGATGGAATCGCAATCGGCGATTGACGCCAACAACGTTGCAGGGAGTTATTCTCACGTCAAGGTGTTTCTCTGGTCCTTGCCGATCCTGGGGTTTATCGGGACCGTTCTGGGGTTGAGCGTGGCTGTTGCCAGTCTGGCGACCAGCCTTGCTGCTGCTTCGGACATGGGAGCACTCAAAGGAGCGATGAACTCCGTCTTCGACGGTCTGGGAACTGCGTTCGATACGACGCTGCTCGCGCTGGTGATGAGTATCATCGTCAAAATTCCGACCTCCGCCTTGCAGAAGAGTGAAGAAGACCTCATCTCGACGGTGGATGAATACTGTAACGAAAACTTCCTTCGCCGTCTGAATGACGGGCGTGACGGAGGGGCCGAACGGGGGGCGTCCGGCGGAAGTTCCTCTGCGTTTCGTGAAGCCGTCGAAGCCGCGATGCAGGTGCATCATGGTGAACTGGAGAAATGGCTTTCCAAGCTCGATTCTCTCGGCGGAAAAATGACGACTCAAATGGCCGAGAACTGGGAGAAAGTAGCGGTTCGCTTCCAGAAGCAGCAGAGAGACTACGCTGCCCAGTTGTATGAACAGCAGGTTGAGCAGCAACAGCAGTTGCAGGCTCAACTGCAGGTGCAGCAGGAAGAACAACAGGCTCAGCTGCACGCCCAGTTACATCACATGGCCGAGGCGGCTGCAGGAATTCAATCGGTCCTCTCGACCGTGGCGGATCAGACCGGGAAAATGCAGACCGACGTGAACGGTTCCTTCGGGGCGGCCCAGACGATTCTTCAGGAACGTTTCAAAGGGCTGGAGCAGGGGCTCGGCAGTCTCAACAATGTGTTGGTCAAACTGGGAGAGCAGAGCATCGTCATCCAACAGGTTCCGGAAAATGGGGCTCCCGCCAAAGGCAAGAAAAAAGGCTGGTTCGGCTCTCGTCGCTGGTAATTGCAGGTTCTGGTCTGATTGCCGGTTCGATTTGATGTTTCTCTGGGTTCGTCATGCTGGAGTTGGGGTTTTATGGCAGTGAAACGGCAGAAGGAGGAAGACGATGTCTCTCTCTTTCCGTTTATGGACATTATCACCACAGTTGTCGGGATCCTGACCCTGATGATTGCCACTGTTGCCATGGAACAGATGGACAGTCAGGATGTGGCGTTGATTGAAGCATATGAAAATACAACGAAAGCCATCGAAGAAGAGCAGAAACGTCAGAAGGAACTTCAGAAACTGATCGACGAGCGGATTGGTCCTGCGGCCGCGCTCACTCGGCTTCAGACGGAAGCGACTGATCGGGAAATCCAGGCATTGATCAAGCAAATGGAAGCTGCTCAGGCGGAACTGGATAAACTAAAAGAAGTGAAAATTACCGTGCCGATGCTCGATCCGTCAAAACGGGAGACGGTGAGTTCGATGCAGGCTCAGGCCAAGGAACTGGCCGAGCAGATCGCTCAACTGGAGAAAGATATCTCCGGCCGGAAAGACGCTCCACCGGCGAATGTTTCGATTCTCCCAAGTGGGTCAGGTTTGAACTTCACCCCGCACTTTATCGAATGTCAGGATGGAGCTGTGGTTCTACATGACCTCAATCCTCCCAAAACGATTCGTGCGGCTGACATTGCGAAAGATAAGGATTTCCTCGGGGTTCTGGAAAAGGCGGCAAACAATATTTCCAACACCGTTGTGTTTTTGATTCGAAGTGACGGGCTGAGTACATATAACGCTGCGAGAAAGTTTTGTACCGACCGGGAGATTCCGAATGGACGCCTCCCGGTTGTCGGAGCCGGAAAAATCGATCTGAGTTACTTTACTCAAAAAGCAGGCGCCGCAGACAAGAAGTAGGCGACGTTCAGTCATATTCGTTATTGAAAAGAATTCAGCCCGCAGAAATTAAGGTCACAGTGAAATGAAGCCGCGTCCCAAACCACTCGGTGATGACCTCGATCTGGATGCTCTGATGGACGCCATGACCAACGTGGTGGGCGTGTTGGTGCTGGTGTTGTTAATGACGCAGTTAAACGTGCAGGAAGCCGTCCGTCATATCATCTCAAACTCGACTGTGACTCAGACCGATCTGACAGAAGCTCAGAAGAAACTCGAAGAACTGACTCAAAAGAAAGAGACACTCAATAACCAGTTGGATGAGTTCAATATTGCTTCAGAACGGGAGCGACTGGCGCGTATGCAGGATACGCTGTCCGCAAGAAAGAAACTGCTGGAAGAACAGAAAAAGCAGCAGAACCAGTTCGCGATGAAGATTGAAGATGACAAGAAAAAAGCTGAGAAAAATGAGAAAGAGATCAAACTGAATGAGGAGCAACGGGAAAAGCTTGAGACCGAACTGACCGAAGCTCTGAAGAAGAAAGCGGATCTGCAGGCCCGACTTGATAAGACCCCTGTAAAACCGGCCCCGCCTCCGAAAGTGGTGAGTATCCCGAATCCCCGTCCGGCACCTGAAGGTGCAAAGCGTCTGTACATGGTGTGCGCGAATAATAAGTTGTATCCATTGAGCGTCGATGACATCCGTAAGGACTCGGAAGAAAAGTCCAAAGCGATCGTGGCTCGCTATCGCCTTCTGCAGGATCCGGCGCAAGGAATCGATCCTGAAAAGTTTGAGAACTATTTCACTAAACTTCCTCCCTCTCCGGATGAGTTTGTGGCGACTGAATACTTTGTTAACAATAAAACATGGCCCCGGATTAAGTTTGTTCCTAAGGAAAATAAAGGGGTCACCGTCGATCAATTAATGAATCCCCGGTCGACGATGCGACGTTTCTTTACGACGATCGATCCGAACAAGTTTTACGTCGTCTTTGATGTGTTGCCAGATAGCTATGATGTTTACTTGACGGCCCGTCAGGCCTTGATGCTTTCCGGGATTCAAGCGGGATGGGAGCCACGACCGCAGGACTGGGTTTTTGAGACATCCGTTCCCAATATTCGATTAGGACCTCCTCCTCCACCACCGAAGAATCCCCCCGCTCCGACCCCTCCTGCAAAGCCGGGCAATGTGATCGACTAGGAACAGTGAAGATCATTGGATTCCCGAACCAGAAAGAGAAAATTCTTTACCGCTAAGACGCAAAGAACGCGAAGAAAATGCCCCCTTCGCGTTCTTTGCGTCTTTGCGGTAAGATCTTCTTCTTTGTTAAAAGAGAGGAAGGGGTGGGGTGAAAATGCGAGAGTCGACCTGAGAGCAGTCTACTCATCGTGTGTCTTCGCCTTGCGAGTTTCGCTATTGAAACAGCTAATGTCTGTTTGACACCACGTCATCGTTTATTGACCTCAATGCAATCGATAAGAAAGTTACCCTATGAACCGTGCGCTGGTTGCCTGTGTTGTCGGAATGTTTGCTGTCAGTTGTGTCATCTCTTCCAGTGCAGCACTCTCTGCTGCTGAACCGACGCCGATTCCGCTCTGGCCGGAAGGGGCTCCGGGGGCATTGGGGACTGACGCCAAAGATATTCCGGAACTTTGTTTTTATCCGGCTGACCCTGCGATCGCGACAGGAGCCTGTGTTGAGGTTCTTCCCGGAGGAGGATACGGTCATCTGGCGATGGATCATGAAGGGAAGCAGGTTGCCGAATGGTTCAACTCCTTCGGTGTTTCTGCCGCTGTCGTTTCTTATCGGCTTGGCCCCAAGTATCGTCATCCCGCTCCGCTTCAGGATGCGCAGCGTGGTATCCGTTACCTGCGAGCCAATGCGAAGGAATTGAAGATTGACCCCAATCGGATCGGTGTGATGGGGTTCTCCGCCGGAGGGCATCTGGCATCAACCGTCTCGACTCACTTTGATGCCGGGGATGCTTCCAGCAGTGATCCGGTGGCACAGCAAAGCAGCCGTCCCGATTTCAGTATTCTGTGCTACCCGGTGATCAGTCTGAAATCCAGTTTTACGCATGGCGGATCGAAGAGAAATCTGCTGGGAGAGAATCCTCCACAGGAACTGGTCGATTCGTTGTCCAATGAAACACGCGTGACGAAAGAAACTCCGCCGACCTTTATTTTTCACACGACTGAAGATAAGGGAGTTCCGGTTCAGAATGCGCTGGTCTACTACGAAGCCTGTGTTAAGAACGGAGTGCCCGTGGAACTGCATGTGTACCAGAACGGGAAACATGGCGTCGGTCTGGCACAGAAAGATCCTGTTCTCACCACCTGGAAAGAACGTCTGGCCGACTGGATCAAAGTGAATAATTTCCTGAAAACGAATTGATAAGTGCTATTTGTTTTGTTGCTGAATTCTGCGTGGTTCGCAATGATGTGACACCACGCAACATTCCCCGCCCCCACCTGCAGACTTCCTGGCTCGAAATGGATTTGCACGGTCACCGAGGAGACATTGATGCAGTTGAATTGTCTAAAAGCGTTACTGATTCTCATTGGATTGGTCCCCCTTTCCTGGGGACAGGCCGTCATGGCTCAAACTGTGGTGGAACCGACTCCACAGTGGATCTGGTTTGGGGATTCCCAGCCGGACTCGACGATCTATCTTCGCAAATCGTTTGACGTGACCGGCAAATTTTCGATCGCCCAGATTGCCGCCAGTGTTGACGATGAGTGTGTCGTGTTCCTGAACGGTCAACAGGTCCTTAAAAGCCAGGGGTGGCAGCAGTTTGAAAACGCTGACGTCACGAAGCAGCTCAATGGGGGCAAAAACGTGATCGCCATTCAGGCGAAAAATGGCTCTGGTGCTGCCGGAGCATTGGCGGTATTGAGAATCATTCACGAAGGAACTGACGCTGTCGATGTTGTCACGGATACCACCTGGGTGGGATCGGCGGAGTCCGCTTCCGGATGGGAGCAATCTGGCTTTGATGACAGCACATGGCAGCCGGTGGCCAGTCGGGGAGATCTGGGTGCTTCAGGATTACCATGGTCGAAGAATATCAATGCAAAAACGCTGAAAAAGGCCTTGAGCACCGGGCAGGAGGATGAATTCCTGCCGGTCGTTGCCGAACATGTGCAACTTCCGGAAGGCTTCATTGCCGAAGTCTTGTTCGAAGTTCCCAAAAGCATGGGCTCCTGGGTCTCCTTATCGCTCGATCCGCAGGGACGCCTGATTGCGTCGGATCAGGGAGGGGCCGGTCTGTTCCTCATCGTTCCCGGCACAGAGAATCAACCGACAACGGTTCAAAAACTGCCTGTTCAGTTGAGTGGTTTTCAGGGTCTGCATTGGGCTTTTGGAGCCTTGTACGGCATGATCAACGGGGGCCCGAACAATGGATTACACCGACTCACCGATTCTGATGGAGACGGACTTGTCGATACCAGCGAGTTCCTGATTCCGATCCAAGGGGCAGGGGAACATGGACCCCATGCGGTGATTCCCTCACCGGATGGAAAGTCTCTTTACATCTGTGCGGGGAACCATACCAAACTGCCTGAAGGAATTACCGGAAGTTTGATTCCGCAGAACTGGGACGAAGATATGATTCTTCCCCGTCGCTGGGATGCAAATGGACACGCGGCCGGAATTCTCGCTCCCGGGGGATGGATTATGAAAATTGATCCGGAAGGGAAGACCCGTGAAGTCGTCAGTATGGGGTATCGAAATCAGTACGACATTGCGTTCAATGCTGATGGCGAACTTTTCACCTACGACTCCGACATGGAATGGGATTTCGGTTCCCCCTGGTATCGTCCAACCCGAGTGAATCATGCCACCAGCGGCAGTGAATTTGGCTGGCGCAGCGGCACCGGAAACTGGCCGGCGTACTACGAAGATTCCTTGCCGGAAACGATTGATATCGGCCCCGGTTCTCCTGTGGGAGTAACGTTCGGGTACGGAACGAAATTCCCTGCAAAGTACCAGAAAGCACTCTATCTGCTCGACTGGACCTATAGCACTATTTATGCGATTCACCTGACACCGAAAGGATCGACCTATGCAGCGACTCGTGAAGAGTTTGCTGTTGGTCAGCCGATGCAGGTGACAGATGCCGTCGTCGGACCGGATGGCGCGTTGTACTACACCGCCGGAGGACGAGGAACGCAATCGTCATTGTATCGAATTCGTTACGTCGGCACGGAATCGACAGAATCAGTCGATGCACGTGATTCGCGCGAAGCAGCCCCCCGTGCGGAACGTCATCGTCTGGAAGCGATGCATGGTCATGCTGGGGGAGACCTGGACTTCATCTTCAGTAAGCTCAGTTCTGAAGATCGATTCCTGCGTTATGCCGCACGCATTGCATTGGAATGGCAGCCGATCGACAGCTGGAAAGCACGAGCATTGAAAGGGGAGTCGCTGTCTCCTCTGGGGCATATCTACGCGATCATTGCTCTGGCTCGACAAGGCTCGGCTGAAGATCAATCTGCTGCTCTCAAGGCTCTGGATATGATCGACTACGCATCTGCTGATGAAACCACTCGCATTGCCCTGTTACGGGCGTATGAGTTGGTGTTCATTCGCCTGGGCTTGCCGGAAGGAGAATGGAGAGAAAAACTCCTTGCAAAGTTTGACAGCTGGTATCCATCAACAACAGACGCGACGAATGCGGAACTGTGTCAGTTGCTGGTGTCGTTAAACTCTCCAACAGTTGTGGCGAAGACATTGAAACTGGTCCGGGAGTTGGGCCCTGAACCGATTCCGGAATGGGGACACCTTGTCGGGCGGAATGACCGGTTTGGTGGAACGGTCGGCAAACTGCTGGCGGACATGCCTCCGACTCGAGCGATTCACTATATCTTTGCTCTACGGAATCAAAAGGATCACTGGACTCTGGCCGAGCGGGAAGAATACTACAAATTCTTCATCGAAGCGGCGAAAAAACCCGGTGGAAACAGCTATACAAAATTCCTTGGACAGATGCGGGATGATGCGCTGTTGAACACTCCTCCTGCAGAACAGGCGGTGCTTCAGGAACTGACTTCCCTGTCACTGGTGGAAGCTCCTCCCAAAGTCAGTCCACCAAAAGGACCGGGACGGAAGTGGACCAGAGAAGAAGCTCTGGCCGTTCTGGAAGAGGCACCGACCCGACGCAATTTCAATCGGGGACGCGAACTCTACTTCGCCACATCTTGTGGGAAGTGTCATCGTCTGAATGGAGAAGGGGGAGCAATCGGCCCGGACTTGTCGACGGCCGGGAAGAAGTTCTCGATGAACGACCTGCTGGATGCCATCATTGAACCGAGCAAAGCGATTTCCGACCAGTACGCGTCGCATCAGGTAATCACCGCGGATGGCCAGGTCCTGCTGGGACGAGCCATGGAAGTGGGGGATGAGATCCATGTCTATACTCCCGATGCGGATGCTCCGCCGAAAGTGGTCGCGAAGAAAGACATCGAAGAAATGCAGCCGTCTCCGATCTCACAAATGCCGGTCGGACTGATCGAAACCCTGAATCCGGATGAACTCAAGGATCTCATCGCCTATCTCAAAACCGGTGCCGATCGGCGGGATAAGGTTTATCAGAAGTAGGGAACAGGATTCGAATTGATTTCAGGGTGAAGAGGCTTTGGCACCAGCCAGTCTCTTCACCTTTTTTTGTCCTCTGATTCTTGTGGCTTTCGTCACGAATCGAACGAATTTCACCAGTCATTCGATGAGGATTCAACTCAATTTCATTCGTATGATTCGTGAAATTCGTGGTTCCTCTTTCTGACCGGCCTCTGCACAGGCGGACTGCACCCGCAGAGCTTTCATTGTCGCGGATTTCTCACTTTCTTCATTTCTGACTTGATTGTAATCGGTTCATTTCTCACAGTGTTCCACCAGCGTCGCTCCCTTTTTCATAGGGTCATGAGAATTGCCTGCTGATTGATCGTGATTCGTCTTCGGAGAGTCGATCGGGCAGGTTCTGTCAGCGGTGATCATTCACACTCAATTCATTGGGGAACTGTGATGGCGTGGAAGCATCTGTTCGAACGCAAGACTCTGGAAATGCTCAGAGAGGAGATGAATTCCGAACAGAAACTTCACCGGGTGCTGGGAACCGTTTCTCTGACCTCTTTAGGAGTCGGAGGAATTATCGGTGCCGGGATTTTTGCGATGACCGGTCGTGTGGCGGCTTTTGACGCTGGTCCGGCGGTTGTGATTTCCTTTTTATTGGCCGGGATCGCCTGTGTTTTCGCGGCGATGTGTTACGCGGAATTCGCCTCACTCGCGCCGGTTGCCGGAAGCGCTTACACATACACTTATGCCACGCTGGGAGAGCTTCTCGCCTGGATTATCGGTTGGGATTTGATTCTGGAATATTCGATGGCGTGCGGAGTCGTGGCTTCGCACTGGTCGCATTATCTGAATGTGGCGCTGAAAACGATCTTCGGGATATCGATCCCGCCGTTTCTCATGACCGACCCGTTCACCCCGATGGTCGTTGATGGACAGGTGGTTCATGGATGGATGAACTTGCCTGCAATTCTGGTGATTTCCGTAATGACGATGATCCTCATTCGGGGAATTCGAGAGAGTGTGTTCGCCAATACGGTGCTGGTCATCGTGAAGGTTGCGGTGGTGTTACTGGTGATCGTCCTGGGGATTGGATACGTCAATACCGAGAACTGGACGAGTATCCCCGTGGAACAGCGGAACTATGTTGATCTCACTGATTACCTGAATCGCAATCCGGAGCGGGCGGCTCTCCTGTCCGAGGGGGTGAATTATCGCAACATGGACGGAGCGACGCTTCTGAAGGAACACCCTGAGTTCGCTGCCAGTTTATCAGAGGTGGAAGTGGCCCAGTTGAAGCGGATTCCTAACGAATCAAAAAAATGGGGAATGCTGGCGGTACTGGGAGTCAAGGACCTGCTGGAACCGCTGGATGAAATGATTCGCAGTCCATTTATTCCGTACGGATTCTCAGGGTTAATGGTCGGTGCGGCCATCGTCTTTTTCTCTTACATTGGATTCGATTCCATTTCGACTCATGCGGAAGAGGCAGTCCGTCCTCAGCGTGATGTTCCCCTGGCGATCATTGCATCACTCGTCATCTGCACGATCCTGTATATCCTTGTGTCCGGAGTGTTGAGCGGGATGGAACCCTATCATGGGATCGATCCTCAGGCGGCTGTTGCGGAAGCGTTCCGGCGTCAGGCCGTGACTCATGACAGTTGGCTGCTGAATTCCATCGCAGCGTTTCTGGCGGTTGGAGCACTCGCCGGATTGACGAGCGTGATTCTGGTAATGTTTCTCAGTCAATCACGGGTTTTTCTGGCGATGGCACGAGATGGGCTTCTTCCCCGATCCGTTTTTGGAGTCGTTCATGAGAAGTTTCGCACGCCTCATCGTTCCACGATTCTCACCGGAGTGGCCATCGCCTTGACGGCCGGATTCCTTCCGATCCGTATGCTGGAAGAAATGGTCAGTATCGGAACATTGATGGCATTCGTGCTGGTGTGTGGTTCGGTGATGATTTTGCGAATCCATCGTCCGGATTATCCTCGACCGTTCAGATGCCCGGCTCTGTTTATCGTCGCTCCACTGGGGATGATGGTCAACCTGACCCTGATGCTCTTCCTGCCGCTGGACACCTGGTACCGTCTGGCCGGCTGGCTGATGCTGGGGATTGTCATCTACTTCCTGTACGGTATTCGCCATAGCGTACTAAGAACCCGTTCGAAGCCGACGATCGTCGCGGAACAGTAGAGGTGCATGAGAAATCTTGCTTTACGTGACGCAGTGGATTTTTCTACCGCAAAGACGCGAAGGACGCAAAGAAATGTAAGAGATGTTTTGTGTCAATGCGTTGGTGTTGGATGACATTATGTTTTTACGGACGCCGAGCTGTTATGAGCAGATCCCGGGAAGAGATTGAGCAGGTTGCCAATGTCGCCGTGGATGCCATGCTTAAGGTGCATCGTGCATTGGGGCCGGGGTTGTTAGAAAACAGCATATCAGGCCTGTCTGGCACATGAACTCCGTTCCCGGGGAATTGATGTTCAGTGTGAATTGAAGTTGCCGGTTCGGTACAATGGCATCGAGGTTGAAGCTGGTTATCGTATTGATATGCTGATTGCAAACTGTGTTCTAATCGAGAATAAATCTCTTCAGAGTCTGCTGCCCGTTCATGAAGCCCAACTTCTGACGTACTTAAAGCTTTCAGGACATCGCTTGGGGTTTCTTGTTAACTGGAACGTCCAACTCATTAAACATGGAATAAAAAGGATCGTTTATAACCTTTGATATTCTCAGCTCTGGTTTTGCTGCCTCTCTTTTTTAACAAATCCGTCTTCTCTCTTAACGCAAAAGAAAGCTTCATTGCGAAGGACGCGAAGAAAACAGTCCTTCTTTGCGTCCTTCGCATCTTTGCGGTGAAAAATTTCTCTTCCTGTGTCGTACGGTTGGCCGTCTACTTCCCTTGTCGGGCGATTTTTCGCAGGATTTCGGCACCTTTCAGCAGGGTTTCATCCGGGGCGGCGTAGGAGATCCGGAAGTGAGTGTCTTCTTTGCTGAAGACATTGCCGGGGATGATGAGAAGCTGGTTTTCGATGGCACGATGAACGAACTCGGTGCCGGTTCCCCAGGGGGCTTTCGGGAACATATAGAAGGCTCCTTCGTCGCCGGTCAGGTCGAAGTCTTCGGCCAGTTCCTTGTGGAGAAAATCTCGTTTGCGTTTGTAGTCGGCAACACGGTCGCTGATATCCAGATTCCATGCGGTCACCGCGGCCCATTGCACCGGGTGCGGAGCGCAGACGAATGTGTATTGTTGCAGCTTGATCATTTGCTGCATGATCGCTTCCGGGCCGTGCGCCCACCCGACCCGCCAGCCAGTCATTGAGTGTGACTTGCTGAATCCATCGATCACAATTGTTTTATCATAATAGGTTGCAGCACTGACGAACTCTTCGTCGTAGCAGAACGAACGGTAAATCTCGTCACTTAATAATGCGATATCATGTTCCTTAGCAATTTCAGCAAGTCCCTGAACTTCCTCCTTGCTGGCAACATGACCGGTCGGATTGTTGGGGCTGTTGAGGATGATCAGTTTGGTCTTCTCGTTGATGGCCGCTTTGACCTGATCGAGAGGAATGCGAAAGTCTGGATAGGTCGGGATCAGGCGGACTTTCCCCCCGACCAGTGTCGTCAGGTGTGTGTACATGACGAAGTACGGGTCGAAGACGATCACTTCGTCGCCAGGATTGAGCAGGGCGGAAAGGGTTAACAGTAACCCGCCGCTGGTTCCACTGGTGATGAAGGCTTTCCGGTCGCTGTGGCCGAATCGGGCGTCGACGTCAGATTGAATCAACTCCAGCAACGGCTTGATTCCCTGCGACTGGCTGTATGCGTTCTTGCCGCTTTGAACCGCCTCCTGAAGTGCGGCCTTGATCGGCTCCGGCGTATCGAAGTGGGGCTGGCCAATACTGAGATTGACCGGGTCCTTCATGTTGGCCGCTAGGTCGAATACTTTACGAATACCCGAAGCATCAATCTTGAGCATTCGGTCGGCAATGCAGCGGTCACTCATTTTCGTATGTTCTGTTTTTCAGAGATTGCGTGAGACAATTTCCTGGATGATTGGTTTCGACCTGTCTGAATGGATTTCGATCGAAGATTTTTCCAACACCTGTTATGGTTCTCAGCATAGGAGATTTTCAGACTTTCGTGAACCTGAAGCCATTGGTCTTTCATGGCATCTGATCTGGAATGCACTCAATGTTACGAATGTTAGTCCTGTTCGGTTTCTGCTGTTCGATCGTGGCACCCAGTGTTTTCATTGGTTCTTCCGAAGTTCTTGCGGCAGAAACGGCATGGACGTTCACTCTGAATCGGACCGAGGGAATTCACCCGGAACCGTTTACCGGTCGAGTTTATCTCTTCTTCTCGGAGCAAGGGGATCAATCGGAAACGGAACCTCGCCTTGGCCCAAACTGGTTCCGCCCGCAACCGATGATCAGTTATGACGTCACCGACTGGAAGTCTGGAGACGCGTTACAACTGTCCCTCACCACTCCCGGTCTGAAGACGTTTCCTGCTGAGATCAGCAATGACACGTTGACGAATCGTCGGGTTCAGGCGATTGCAAGATTCAATCCAATCGATCCCAATGTCGGCACCGGTTCTGATAACGGCCGGAGTGACGTGATCAAGCTGGATTCTCCCGGCGAGGTGACGTTGACCATTTCGTCACTCACTCCAAAACAGGTTTTTCCTGAGGAGGCATGGTCAATGTTGTTACGGGTACGTTCGAAATTGTTGAGCGACTTCCATGGACGGGATGTTTATCTGCAAGGAGCAGTCACTGTTCCGGCGAGTTATGATTCCCAGCCAGACCGGCGTTATCCAGTTATTCTGGAAGTCCCCGGTTTTGGAGGGGATCACTTCTACAAGCTGGCATATCAGGCTCCCAAAGAGTCCAACACGCTGGGAGTGGAATTCATCCGCGTGATGCTCGATCCCCGGTGTCCGCTGGGGCATCATGTCTTTGCGAACTCAGCGAATAATGGTTCGTATGGAAATGCGTTCGTTCAGGAGTTTCTGCCCGCTCTTGACGAAGCCTATCGCACCGCCGGAGCCCCCGGTCGTTTCCTGACTGGACATTCTTCAGGGGGATGGAGCACGATCTGGTTGCAGATGAATTATCCCCAGCACTTTGCCGGAACATGGAGTACGGCCCCCGATCCGGTTGATTTCCGCAATTTTCAGAACATTGTCATTCATCGGCCGGGGGAGAACATGTATGTCGATCCCGAGGGAAACCGGCGTCCACTGGGGCGTATGAATGGGGAACCGGTGATCTTCTACGACACCTTTTCTCATATGGAAGAAGTGTTGGGACACGGCGGACAACTCTGCAGTTTCGACGCTGTTTTCAGTCCTCGCGGTGCGAATGGTCAGCCGCTTCCACTTTGGAATCGCGAAACCGGAGTGATCGACCCAGCAGTAGCCGAAGCATGGAAAAAGTATGATCTTCGACAGTTCATCGAAGAACACTGGGAGGTTGTCGGTCCGCAACTTCAGGGGAAACTGAACGTCTTCATGGGGACCGAAGACACCTTCTATCTGGAAGGAGCGGCCATGTTACTCAAGGAGAGTCTGGAGAAACTGGGAAGTGACGCCGTAGTGGAATTCTTTCCCGGAGCGGACCACTGGTCGTTTGTGGATTCTCAATTCCGATCCCGCATGGAACAGGAAATGGCGGCAAAGTTTCTTGAGAACTCCCGTCCCCGCTTGCAGAATCAGGATTGATGAACGATGTTGACGAGATATTGTGAAACAAGGTTCCCGTAGCGGGCATATGCGGGATCATTCATCCGGATCATTTTATATTGATTATCAGGAAAGACAGTAATGACAGCGCTTGAATCGTTGATTTCGACCGGAACCAAACTGTGGCTGGATTCGATTGATCCGGAACTGGTCAAAGCCAATCGGGCCTTCGGAGCCACCGGGGCGACCTCCAACCCGATTATTGTTTCCGATCTCATTAAGACTGGTCGCTTCGATGACCTGATCGCTGAACAACTCAAGCAGGGGCTGGATGACGAAGCCATTGCCTGGAACGTGACCAATCAACTCGTCAGCAGTGCTCAACAGGTCTTTCTTCCGGTCTGGGAAGAAACCAAAGGAAACGACGGCTACGTCAGTTTTGAACTGGACCCGTTGATCGAAGACATCGAGTCGACCGCATCGGTTGAAGAACGGGCGGCCCGATATATCGAACTCGGCAAGAAATGGGCCGCCGGTCACAAGAACCGGATGATCAAGGTTCCCGCCACTCCGGGGGGACTGGCTGCTCTGGAAGAACTTTCCGCAGCAGGCATCACACTGAACGTCACGCTGATCTTCAGTGAACGGCAATATCACGAAGCTCGTGAAGCCGTGTGGAAAGGGGCACAACGTCGCTCCAGTCTCGACGGCTTCAAATCGGTTTACAGCATCTTCGTCAGCCGGATTGACGTGTACACCGAGAAGAAGGTTCCGGAACTCTCGGCAGACGCTCAGGGAGAGGTCGGAATTCTCAACGTCAAACGTCTCTGGAAGCAGAACGTTGATTTCTGGGGAAGCAAGAATCTGCCACTCGCACAGGAAATCATCTTCGCTAGCACCGGAACGAAGAAACCGGAAGACTCGAAAGACAAGTATGTCTCCGCTCTGGCTGGTTCCGACATTCAAACCAATCCACCTGATACGAACGACGCCGTCCAGAAACTGGGCAAGAGCTATACGAAGCAGGTAGACGTCTTCCCGTCACAAGCGGTGATCGACGACATCGACGACAAGGTCGACTTCCAGAAGATGGAAGAAGTCCTCATGCAGGAAGGCTTGGAGAAATTCGCCGTTCCACAGAAAGCCCTGATTGCATTGATCGCCCGCAAGAGATCAGAACTGGCGTAAGCAATAAGCACTAAATTTTAAGAACCAGGAACCAAACGGATCTCAATGTTTGGTTTTTGGTTCTTTTTGTTTTAGTATTGTTGACAGGGGCGAGATCTGATCAGAATTTGGTAGAGACTATAATAATGTCGAAAGAGAGGATGGAGGATATACTGAAGGAATTTAATGATCATGGATGGGGATTAAAAAATGTGGAGGAAATGTATTCTGTACAATACGACGACATGGTTTATTGGACGCTCAAGAAGCCAAACTCCGAATTGGGGGTGACGATCATGTTTTATGTCGTTGATGGTCTGGGGAACAGCACTTCAGAGTTAGATTTAGATAATGTCTTGTATTGTGTGGATGCAAAATCTGGTATGAAACTATATTTTGAAAAGCGAAATTCGGCCATCTGGTGTGAGAGTGTGAAGAAGTTCACAGATAGCCTGTGTGAGATGACTGAGTAGGCTGGATTTTGGGAATAAGCTGGTTGGGAACGGACAGGGTGGCATTGTTGCGAGTGATAAAATGGGTGCCGTGCTCATGGCGCGTCAGCAGCATGAACACGCCAAACGTGATCGAAGGGCGTCTTCATGCTCACCCTGCTGACGCGATGTGAGCATGGCACCCAGGCCGATTCATCGATCCTTGTAATAACGTCGAACCCTAATCGAAAGTGACTCCATGGAAACGATCGCCCCCACACGTTTCGCAGAAAACTCCGGTCTGATTATTGTTGGATTGAATCGAAAGTATCCTTCGGGGAAGGAATCAGAAATCCCTCAACTCTGGTATGACTTCGTACCGCGAATCGAGAGTATTCCGCATTATGTCCCGGGAGTGACGTACGGGGTCTGCACTAGTTTCGATCCGCAGCACGGATTGGAGTATCTGGCTGGGGTTCAGGTTATTTCCATTGGGGAGCTTCCGGAAGGAATGGAAGCCCTCCATCTGCCTCCGCGCCGTTACGCGGTGTTCACTCACCACGGACATTATTCGTTATTGCCCCAAACGTTTGATGCCATCTGGAAGCAATGGGGGCCGGAATCCGGAAACGCCGATCCCGCAGCGCCGAGTTTCGAACGCTATAACGAAGAGTTCAACCCGGAAACCGGAATGGGGGGGACTGAAGTCTGGATTCCGTTAACCAGTGACAAGGTTGGGTGAAGTAAATCGCTCAACTCAGATCTAAAGAAATCTATCCCTGAGCGGCGCTGGCATCCATGTGGCACAGTTCCCAGATGTGGCCGTCGAGGTCCTGGAAGCTGCGGTAGTACATGAAGCCGTAGTCCTTCGGATCGGAATAGGTTGTGGCTCCGGAATGAATGGCCTTTGTGACGAGCTCGTCCACTTCCTCCCGACTGTCGCAGGTCAGCGCGACCAGAACCTCGGTGCTTTTTGTGGCGTCGCAGATGGAATTGGGAATGAATTCCTGAAATCGTGCTTCTGTGATCAGCATGGAATAAATTTCTTCGCTGATCACCATGCAAGCCGCCGTTTCGTCGGTGAAATCGGGATTGAACGTGTACCCGAGGGAGCGAAAGAACTCCATCGATTTGTTCAGGTCTTTGACGGGCAGGTTGATAAAGACTTTCTTGGACATCAGGACTCCAGCGGAAGTTGGGGGAGTTGATAAATTCGAAATTCAAAAGAGGAGAAATTCGCAGTCTTCCTGAACTTCTTTTGTCCCCAGGCTCCAGCTTGGGAACACACTCGACGCCAAGCTCTGCTTGGCCACTCAACGGATTGTCCTTGTTCTTCATTGCCAAGCGAGCATGCGGGACTTGTGAGTGAGGTTGTCTTTGACGTGAATGACGAAGCAAAGCTTCGGGGCGAGTACGTTCCCAAGCCGGAGCTTGGGAACGAGGGATCCTCAATCAATCCGAAATCAGCGCCCCATTGTTTCTCTTGACGTACTCTTCCCAGCGATTGATTGCAGCGCGGCGTTCGACGAGGGGGGCCATCGGGAGATAGTCGAACGTACGGGCGGTCAGTTTGGAGATGTACTGAAACGCCAGTTCGCGAATGGCGATGTCGTCATCTTTCAGTCCGCCGACGAGCATTGCTGATTCGGTGGGAGATCGGGCGTCTTCCTCGTTGAAGCCCCAGAGCAATCGTACGACCGTATTGACTTTGTCCTCGGCAAAGTTCTGGGAAAGAGCCTCGCGCAATTCCGGTTCGCGGCCCGGGTTTAATGCGAGCCAGTGACGCAGTCCGGCGATGGCGGCGAGTCGGGATTCCTGATGGTCGTTCTTCAAGGCCGGGACCAGTTCCTTCCAGTCACCGATCAAGGCTAAAGTTTTGATGGCCAGTTCCGATAATCCGGCGCGGCGGTCTTTGGCAATGGGGGACAGGCTTTCTTCAACGGTCTGTTCAAGATTGAATTCCTTCTGGAACAGTTTGCCAAATTGCTTTGTCGCTGCGGTGACGAATGGACCTTCGACCGTTGCCCAGGCTGGGAGGGAGAAGTCCATTCGTAGAACGAGAGTCGATCCGCCTGCTGGCCAGTGAACGAATCCGTCGGCCGGTCCCAGTTCGACGACGGTTGCGCCGGCAGTGCTGACCGAGGCTTTTCCTTCAACGACCACGATCCCTCCATCAATCACGACCGAGAGTCGATCGGTTGGGGGACCGCTGGGAACTGTGGGGACAAGCTCCACACCCACCCGGGTTCCCGGTTCCAGAAGTTTGATGAACCAGTCCTGCCCGAACACGCGCAGACGAACGGTGACCGGATTCTGGGAGTCGTTGAACCGGGTCAGCGTGATCTGGCCCTGTTCGAGAAGTAACGCAACATCGCTGTTGTTTCTTCGCATCAGTCTCTGAACGCGGGTTCCCGGCTGAAGTCCTATCGTGAGGGTTTCTCCCACTCGATAGGAATTGCGAAACGGGACAGGGGAGACCAGTGTGTCTCCAATTTCGACAGGCAATTCCCGGGTGCTGACATACCAGCCCGGATCAACCGCATGGGGTTGAATGATGAATTCATCACCAGACAGATAGTTCATCCGCTGTTCCGGTAATGTTTCAGGAACCACCGGAACGACAGGGACGACAGCCATATTCGGAGCCGGTGTCTCCCCCACTGGCAAGGCCATTGATGCTACTGAGGGATCTGGTGATGGTGCGTCGGGAGTGACAGGAGGCGCGATTGGTTCCGTTGGATCGACTGGCGCCGGAGCAACGGGAGAGGGAGTGGCAGGAGCAGGCGTCGCCGTGGCGGCGAGTTCTCCGGAGTTGTCTCCATTCCCTGGCATCGCGACCGGATCAGCGGCGTTGTCTGGTTGTGGGGCAGGGGGCTGTTGTCCGGGAACTGGGGGGACAGTGGCATCGGGATCGGCCTGGGTAATGGTTTTATCCGGTTGGGATTCCGGTCGTTCCCACAAGGTTCGGTCGGTGACAACGATGGCCGTCCAGATTCCCGCCACGGCCATGATCGACAACACGGTGCCATATTGCTGCAGGAAGGAACGCCGTTTCAGGTAATCCGGCAGGCCATCTTTAAATGCGGCTGCGGTGGTTTCGCCGATTCCTTCGGTCATGGAAGGAGTGGCGGTTTCAATGACCTGATCTGCGGATTTGGCAGTCCCCAGTGCATACATCCGTTCCCGAATGTCGTCGGCGACATCGATCGGTTGCCCGAGAACCATCGTCAGAATTTTATGGCAGCCGGCGACTTCTGCGAGATGAGTGTCGGAAGTCTGACAGAGACGTTCCAACTCCATCACCTGATTGGGGGAGAGCAGGTTTTCGAGATAGTCGGAGACAATGTTGGGATCAGGTCCGGAACCGGGGCCGGAAAGTTCCGGAGCGCCGATGCGTCGTCGTCGGGAGACATCACGAATTTTCGCCACGAGCGCGGAAGCTTCTTTTCCTTCCGCGATTTTTTCCCCTAACTCACGGGCCTGGGCCGGTTCCAGCACGTCATCGAGATAAGCCAGAATGGTTCGTAAAGTCAGACGCATGGGACGCTTCCATCATACAGGGGAAAAACTCTCTACCTGGTTAGTGCGTCCCGGAGAGGAGATTCGTACAGGAATCTGCGGAAAATTCCAATATACTTTTTATTGGTGGGTGTTCGATCCGGTGAAAGCCTTCCCGTCATAATGAACGGATCATCAGCAGGGCCAGCAATGTTCAAGAGACTGCGGAATCGTCGTTTTCTCGTCGCTGTGATGTTATTGGCAGGTTTTGCCTGGGCGGGGTGGTGCATCTCCATCTTGGTGATGTGCCCGAGTGATGCTGAGCTTGAATTACCGATCCCCGGACAACCTCTTCTGCAAAGCTGGCTACTTGAGACCTGGCAGCCACTCGATATTGGAACAGTCACCTCCTGCTGGCGACCTTATCGTAGTATTCTGCGTGGTCGCGTGACTTCGGTGGCGGATGGAGTCATTGTTCCGTTCAGTGACGCCTCGACTTTCACGGGACCATCTCAAAGAGGACTTCCTCCACGAGAGATCAGGCGGGTTCGGTGCGCTCTCATTACTGCCGGTCGCACAGAAACATTTGTGAGGTTTTCCGGGATGCCGAATGGTGGTTGGGCACCCGGCGACAACCCGGCTCCGTTTGAGCGAGCCGCCGAGCAGTTCTTTCCGGGAACCTTGAAATCCGGTGAACGTCGGTTGGTTTATGTGGAAGGGGATCGCGAATTTTCTGCTTCCTCAAACATGAAGCCTGAGGAGTTTGCGTCAGAGAATCCGGTCGGCCGGTTTCTGCTGGTGGAATTCACGTGGACACACAACCGCTGGGACCGGGAGTAAGTAGGTCAGGCACCGCCTGACGCGCCTGAAGATGTGACGTCACTTCGCAACAATTACCTCTTGTTCTTTGATCACTTGTGAGCATGGCTTGACGATTTACGGAGAGTCAACCTCGCAATCGTCAGGCAATGCCTGACCTACAATTGCTGAATTGACATTCATCTCAATGCAATTACCTGGCTCAATCCTGCGCTACGATTCGATGCGGCCTGCGATGTCCATCCGTTCATGCAGCACACGGGCAATGGCGATTCCACTTTCATCGGGACGATAGAAAATCAGGTGCTTCCCTTCGTGATAGCTCAGATAGCCAAGGTCGATGTCAAGTCGTGGTCGGCCCTGTGAAGGATCAGCAGCAAGGTCCTGAAAATGTGCTTCAAGCTGGTTCAGGTATTTTTCAGCCTGGGTTTCTCCCCAGGTGCGTGCGGTGTAATCCTAAATCCCGGACAGATCGTTTTCAGCGCTTTTCGAAAGGCGGTAGCTCATGACCGGCGGCGCTTACCTTCGGCGATGATCTCCTGAACGTCCTTCCTGGAAAACTCCCCACGTTGAATCTCATCGGCTCCCTTTTTCACGGCGTCCCGCAGCGCCATCAATTTCACCTGCCGTTCCTCGGCTTCCTCCTGAAGCAACCGGATGGCATGACGCATCACTTCGCTCGTGCTCGCATAATGTCCGTCCTGGATCAGTGATTGAATCCAGTCCTCTTGTTGTTCTGTCAATGAGATGTGCATCAAGTTCCTCCATTTCCATGAATTATACATTTTTTGTATGATTTATGGAAATCATCGCATCATTCCCGCGTGGCCCGGTGACTGGGGCTCTGTACTGGTATTTCTTGTGATTGGACAATCATCGCCCCAGTAATAGTATTGAATGTTCACATAGGGAAAGACAGGGGGCCATTGTGCTCAGGCTTTGCTTTGGTTCCCATTTCATAGGATGCTTTCACTATTGGACGTTGTAATAACGCCACCCCAGTCGTTCCGATTATACGTTCGGCGTATTACGGGAAAATCGGTTAGTGAGAACCTTCCATGCTTTCTTTCGTACCAGGTAAATCGCAGCGGTGATGACGAGGAGAACGGGAACCCAGGGAGTCAGCGCGACGATCACCAACCCTGTGATCTCTCCAGTGGTCCGCAACCCGGCCAGCGAACGGCCCCACGTTTCTCCCGCTCTGGTGACAAAAGTGGCGTCCTCGGCAACGACGTATTCTGTTCTGGTGGACAGGTTCAGCGTAATCGTGCTGAATGCCGTTTGTTCGCTGAGAAAACGCAAACGCCCTTCAATACGTTCGACTTCTTCCCGTACTCTGTCGATCTCTCGCTCGATTGCCAGTACATCTTCCAATTTCCCCGGCCGCTCTTCCAGTGTCGTCAACAGGCGCTGTTCCGTACTTTTCTTATTACTTAAACGGGCGGTCAGGTCGACGAATTGTTCTGTCACATCCTGCGAATTGATCTCTTTTTTCGTCACATTGACCACGCCATCAATCCACATGAGAAACTCGGAGAACTGGCTTGCGTTGACCCGTAATGTCCAGGAGACGATGCGACGTTCCCCCGAGTGACGTTGTTCGTTTTGATTCGCGATAAACCCACCCAACTCCGCCAGCTTGTCGTTCAGCTTCACCGCGAACTCTTCGATCTGAGTCGCCTGGGCAGAGATCTGAGCGTTGTAGATAATTTTTCTGGAGACCGGTGGTGGTTTCACCGCCGGACCTTGCAGCGCCGTTAAGAACACCGCCTGAGATCCGTCACTGGAATCGCTCAATACCTCCTCGCTGGCGATTGCGGGATACTCCGCTTCCAAATCGTTTTGAAAGCCTGCGGACTTCGACAACTCCGCATACTCCGCGTTGGCGCAGCCAATGAGCAGCACCAGGCAAATCAACCAACAGATTCGAGTATTCATGGGGTGCTCCGGGGATCGGAAAGACTGGAACCATTGCGCTCAGGCTTTACCTTGGTTCCCACTCCATAGGATGCTTTTTATTGTAGGACGTTGCAATAACGCCCCCAGCCACTCCGCCGCCAATGTGCTGGGTCTTAATCGTCTTAATCGACCCAGCCTACTCACCATTTGGCCTGGAATTCGGGAATCATCGCTGTATCGAATCGGTCTTCGCTAACATCATTGGTTGAGGCTGCAGTGACCGTTCTAATCAGCCTGATCTGAACTATTCCGTTCGCCTCTTGCATATATGAGAAAGTTTGGGGAACGAGGACGCCGTCTCGCACCTCCTGCCACTTCTCTACTGCGCGAACTTCTCGCATCTCCTCACGCCCCCCAGCACCTCGAATCGTCATCTCTGTACGCGATAAGGCATTGCCATCGACTGTGGAGAAGTACATCCTTAAAGATGCCATTCTACGAGGATAATCAGGATGAACGCCAATTGCTTCGTAGGCCCTCAAATCACCCTGCGACTGGATTTGTTGAATCTTCCATTTACGCAGGAGGCTTGGTGTTATTTTCAATGGCGCGAGGCAAGGATTTGCGAGAATTTGAAAAGGGGATCTGTTAGGGTGTTCGAGATTGATTGCATGATCCACAGAGAAACTGTAGATATCAGCCAAGCCAAGTGAAAACGAGGGTTCAGAATTCTTGGTGAAAGTTGGAGCCCCCTTTAACACCGAAACAGAATTATACGGCTGGTTGGGGCCAGTAAACACCCCAACCGTACTTAAATAAGGAGTTGGGGAGTCAGGATTAGACTCGAACCGCTCTGTTTCATATTTGAGATTTCGCCACTGCACGCGCTCTCCTGAAACATAAATGCCACTTCCTTCCCGGAAATATCCGTTTTTCTTGAACGTAGACATTGCGGGAAGATAGCATATATCAGTGAATTCAACTCCATAGGATTCTGGTGGCGTCGTAAGTGTTTTCTCAATTCGACTAAACGCCTGATCGAGAAAGTTATCAGGATCCGGCGCAGACACATTGCAGCCAGAGATTGCAAGTGACACAAAGGCAGCAAAACATGCAAGGGTGGCTGGAGCGATGTACCGGTCAATGAGAGTGGCAACGTAGTCTTCGACCGTGGAAAAACCAGCGGCGATCGCCTGGGCTTTGACGTCACGATCGTTCGGAAGTTTGACCTGCATACGGGCTCCTTTCGATCTCTGATATGACTTCCAGAGTATCACGAGTCTGCAACAGAAGTCAAAAATGCAAATTGCACTTATCGTGAGGGAGCCACAAAGCCCAGGCTTTGTACCAGTTCGCGGTCCCGGTCTTTGAGTTGTTCGAGCAGGGCGGGCTCGACTGAGAAGACGAACGAGGCCTGGCGTCCCTGAGCGGTGGTGACCAGATAATAGATCCAGTTCATCGGGATGTCAGAGCGGCCTTCCTTACTTTTGATGACCACGTTCCCACTCACCGCGACTCGATGAATTCGGCGGCCGTCTTCCAATGGAATCGTCTCGCGAGAGATGATGTCGCCGAAGCGTTCTCCCAGTGATTGCTGGATGTCCGATTCGAATGATTCCAGCGGCGTCATTGTTCCTCCCAGCACGGTCGGGGCCGGGGAGAAGTTGCATTGAGCAACCAGACTTCCCAGTTCGACAAGTCGCAGAATCGCGACGGGAGCCCCGCCATCGTAGACCGCCTGGAACAGATGCCAGTCGCGCTCATGCGTCAGCGTCAATCCCCATGGAGGGGCAACATATTTCAGTGCCAGTGCCCCTGCTGCCGGTTCCAATGGGATCTGTGAAACGACTGCATCGGTCAGGCGACCGGAGTCTTCAGAAACTTTTCGGGTGAGAACCGTCGTGACCCTCATGTCCAGTCCTGGATTGACGGTGCCGACCTCGGAACTGACTGCGTAGACGGTCTTGGCCTGTGAGAGAGACTGTGATTTCAGGTCGAACAGCAAGACACCGGCCACGTTCACTGCGGTGTTTGTTCCCAGTTTTTGGCCTTTGATCTTGCCGCTGAATGTGACGCGGGCCGCAGCAGGAGTGGCCTGTTCCAGTTTGCACTTCATCTCTGTGGTTTCGACCGCTTCGATTCCGGTCAGCATCTGCAGGACCCAGTCGGCGGGATTCCATTCTTCTCCCACCCGAACGTCCGTTAACGGGAGAACAGCCAGAAGGGCCAGGGCGTCACCGGGGATTTCGAGCAGGTCGACCGTTTCCCGGGTGAGGGAGCCTTGCGAACTGTAACTGATCAGTCCTTCGCGTGATCCGGTGACGACCACCAGACCTCGGTCGTCGGGCAGGGTGGTTTCTGTCTCGTATCCCGCCACTTTTGTGACGAGTTGAGCGTTTCGAAAGTCCCGGACTTCCCGCAGGGCTTCCGCATCCCGGCCTGAGGGGGGGAGGCGGCGGGAGAGATAGTCGAATGTGACCGTTGCGGAGAGTTCCAGGTCGTCCTTGGTTCCATCCGCCTTGGCAGCCTGAACTTTGCCGCTGGTGGTGATTGTGGACTGTGTCGAAAACGTTCGGGTGTCGCTGTACGTTTCCGCCAGTCGGAGGGCTTCTTCCTGACCGTACGCCTGATCACACAGCGATCCGGCACAGAGGCTCAGTACGACCAGCAGCATGTTCCGCAGGGAATTCCGCAGAATGCTCAGACTCTGTTGAACCAGACGCAGTGAACCTGAAGTCAGCATGTCCGTTCCCTCCATGGAAGTCACACAATATCAAGAGTTCAGATCAGGATTTGAGATGGGCTTGTAGATCGATGGGTTCGTTCATGTCAGACAATCAGGGTCAGGCAATCAGGCTTTCAGTCAGACTCCTGAGGTCAGGCTTCTGTGGTCTGTGAAGCCGTTTTAGGAGCCGATGGGACTTCCCAGATCATGACACGGGACTCGTCGATCTGAAGACCAGCATAACGACCGTCTGACGAATCCGAAAAGGTCGCTCCCCAGGCCTGCAGTTCCTGGTATTGGGGGCTTGCGGCTTCGACGGCTCCGTCGTCACGAATCGCTCGCCAGACCTGCAGGTGCGGCCATTCCTTGCGGATGCTTTCCAGGCAGGTGTTCATGGCCCGACCGTTTGCGCCAGGATTGAAACCGACACGAGCGGCGATGTCGCTGAATCGGGCGATTTTATCCAGTCGCTTGAGTTCCCATAACACTTCAGCAACGGCAGGGGCACGAGTCGACGTCATCTTACTTCTCCCGGTAGATACAGCCAGAACTTTGCAGGCAGAATGAATTGCGATCTTCTTCTACCCTAACACTCGCCAGTCCCATTCACAAGGAGCCATGAAATCATCGATCCCCCGCTTGCAAATCCGTATTTTCTCGACTACCGTACAGGTTTCCACCTTGAGCGTGGGAAATCCTCCATTGGAGGGTAGGGTTAAGTGGACGCCTGTTTACAGTGACGGGTGTCCCATGACCCATGTTGAAATTTTTGAAGTCAATCGCAAGCTGAAAGTTCGGGAATATGGGAGTCAAGAAATCCGGTAAAGGTCGTCGTAAGCTGGGTCGGAAAAAACGCCGCATGCGCGCGAAGATTCGTCATCGTAAGTAATGATTGATTCTTCCTTATTGAGGATGGTTCTCGTGCCATTTCTCTTCACCCGGGAACGTCGAATCAATGAAATCATCTACGCCGACACCAGAAGAGTCTGGCTCTGAGGGAAAACCGCTTCCTCCCAAGCGTTCTGAAAAGAACGGTGGAAAAAATCAGGGAGCCACTTTCTGGTATTTGTTGGTCGGTGGGATTGTTGTCATCCTGGGCTGGACGTGGCTGCGCGAGCAGTCGATGGCGAAACCCGTCACGTTCGGGGAGTTTGTGCACGGGCTGGAAACAGGGAAGTTCGACAAGGCGAATGTGCATAGTCTGGTCATTGGCCGGCAGTTCATTTCGTTTCAGAACCAGCCCAAAACCGATAAAACCACCACCTCACCCTCTCTGGATCTCCTGCCGACCGGACTGACGGGGGGCGATTCCCCAAAAGCGGCCAAAGCTCAGGCGGATCGACTCCAACGGTTCCGAATTTCCATCGTAGGAATCGCCGACCAGAAAATCGCTCAATTGAGCGATACGCTTGATGCCAAGGGAATCGATTATACAGGTGCCAATCCGGAAACGGAGTGGAGCACCGTCCTTTCGATTCTGCTGATGGCGACCGTCGTTCTGATTTTTATTCTGTTTCTCCGTAAAATCGGGGGGCCGGGTCAGGCGATGTCATTCGGTCGCAGTCGGGGGCGCCTCTATGCTGAAGATGACGTGCGAATCACTTTTGAGGATGTCGCCGGAATCGAAGAACCGGTTGAGGAATTGCGGGAAGTCGTGGAGTTTCTGCGGACTCCCGGAAAATATCAGGCATTGGGGGGACGTATTCCTCGCGGTGTTCTTCTCGTTGGACCTCCCGGAACAGGAAAAACACTGCTCGCCAAGGCGGTTGCCGGCGAAGCGGGAGTTCCGTTCTTCAGTCTGTCCGGTTCGGACTTTGTGGAGATGTTTGTCGGTGTGGGAGCAGCTCGGGTGCGAGACATGTTCTCGCAGGCAGCCCAGAAGTCACCAAGTATCATCTTCATTGACGAACTGGATGCTCTCGGAAAAGTTCGCGGCAGCGGAATGCCCGGCGGACATGATGAACGGGAACAGACTCTCAACGCACTGCTCGTGGAAATGGACGGCTTTTCGTCTGACCAGAGCGTCATTGTGATGGGAGCGACGAACCGCCCGGAAACACTCGACCCCGCACTCATGCGACCCGGTCGTTTTGATCGGCATGTTCTGGTCGATCGTCCCGATTATAAAGGACGCGCAGCGATTCTGAAGGTGCATACCCGCAAAATCAAAATGGGGGACGATGTTGATCTTGGCCGAATTGCGCGACTGACTCCCGGATTTGTGGGGGCGGATCTGGCGAATCTGGTCAACGAGGCCGCGCTGCTGGCGGCCCGAAAGGATCGATCTTCGGTCTCGATGCATGAATTCGAAGAAGCGGTCGAACGGGTGGTTGCCGGTCTGGAGAAGGCGTCGAAGATTATTCTGGAAGATGAAAAGCAACGGGTTGCGTACCATGAATGCGGGCACGCGCTGGTGGCGTGCAGCCTTCCGCAGACCGATCCCGTTCACAAAATTTCGATCATTCCCCGCGGTTTTGGGGCACTGGGATATATGCTCCAGCGCCCGGAAGATGACCGGCATCTGATCACGCAAACCGAAATCCGTAACCGGATCTGCGTGATGCTGGGAGGCATCGCCGCGGAAGATGTCGTTTTCGAAGAGACCTCAACAGGGGCTCAGAACGACCTCGAACGGGCGACCGATCTGGCTCAGCGTATGGTCATGGAGTTCGGCATGAGCCCGAAACTGGGCCGTGTGAATTATCGCGATGCAAAACGCTCCCCGTTCCTCGGCGGCGCCAGTGCAGGCGGATCCGATTACGTTCACAGCGAGCATACGCTGCGGGAAATCGATCTGGAGATTCGTCGGATTATCGATGAATGCATGGAAATTTCCCGGGAGATTCTGCGAAGTCGTCGTCCGGTTCTGGAGCAGATGACGACAGAACTGATTGAACGGGAAGTGATGAACGCCGAACAACTCCAGAAAATTCTGGACGCTCATAAAACCGGTCCTCAGCTTAAGCCTGGGACTTCTACTCTGGCTCGCTCTGTCACTTCTGTTGACGACCCTAGTGCCGGGACTTCCCGTCCGACCTTCAAACAGGGAACGGACGAGTAGAGCCTTTAGGGCTCTGCGTCTCTGGATCCCTCTCTTCGGGCAAATGCCAGAGAATTTCGATTTCTGTAAGCTATTTGTTTGCAGTGAATTACATCTTTGGTTCGTGTGCGACCTTGTTTCTGGGCCATCCGTCATGTTGACGATCTGCAATCAGTCATCCTATGATGTCTTATTGGTCGCATGTGATTTATTCGTATGCGATTTTGTGTTAAGAATTTGCGTGTCAGTTGCAAAGGTTTGCCTGAAGTTTCGATCTGCTGTTTTCTTCGGCCTGTCTCACTGCCCCCTGCCTGATCGGCTCTTTAGGTCATATTCAGATCATTTCATCACAAGGTCTTTCATCATGTCTCACACTGAATGGCTGAAAGTTCAACGCACCGCTTCGCGACAAAAAGGATTTACGCTCATTGAACTGCTTGTGGTGATTGCGATCATCGCCATTCTGGTCGCACTGTTGCTTCCGGCAGTGCAGCAGGCTCGGGAAGCGGCCCGGCGTTCCCAGTGTAAAAACAATCTCAAGCAGATTGGCCTGGCACTCCACAATTACCACGACACGTTCTCAACTTTTCCTCCGGGATGGGTTTCTCATCTTACCCATTTTACTTCTAACGATTTCACCAATAATCGTTTTACTGGACGGAACTGGGGATGGTCGGCAATGATTCTCCCGAATCTCGATCAGGGACCTCTTTACAACCGACTCAATTTCAGTGTTGCGCCTCCTCTGGGAACAGCAACAGACTCTCTGACTGCGACAACAATTCCGGTGTTTCAGTGTCCTTCCGATTCAGGTCCAAAGCGGCAGGAGGACAACGGTTCGTTCTTTGCAATTTCAAATTATCTTGGAGTGTATGGAGCGTCACGTCCTCGGGACCAGAATGTTGAAATCACTCCAGGTGATGATGACCGGAGGACGAACGGAATTACTCCACAGCCGGGGGTGTTCTACATCAACAGCAAAATTGGCATTCGGGATATTACGGACGGAACGTCAAACACGTTCGTTGTCGGGGAATCCAGCACCAGCCAATACGGTCTTCGGAACGATCCCAGTCGTACAGGAATTGGGGCGGGAACCTGGGCTGGCGTCACTCAAAACAAACAGTTCGATCTGGTGACTCGGAGTACGTACTTCCGTAATCCGATGAACACGTCAACCGATCCCATGAGTGATCAGAATGCTAAAGACGGGTTCGGCAGTTTCCACACGGGTGGAGCCCACTTCCTGATGGGAGATGGCGCCGTTCGGTTCGTCAGCGAGAACATCAGTTCTGCTTCGGGAATTACGGCGACTTATCAACGGCTCGGGGCACGGGCAGACGGATTCCCTGTCGGTGAGTTCTGAGTTCCGGGAACGAATGTGAAAGTGAATCGCCTCTCCGTTTTCGGGAGGCGATTTTTACATCGTGTCTTCAAGAAGAAATTTCTCAGGGTCAATCTCAATGAACATTCTCGTGTCACGAACGATTCAATCCGGTTGCCTTATTGTCATCCTGTCAGGTCTTCTGGCTGGGTGTGGCGCGAAGCAGGATGGTCCGCAACGATTCAGTGTTTCCGGAACGGTCACCTACAAGGGAGAACCGATTCCGCGTGGAACAGTGACGATTTCACCGAATATGGCCAAAGGAAATGAAGGCCCGGTGGGAATCGCCCAGATCATTAATGGGAAGTACGACACCAATGCATCAGGTGCGAAGTCTCCGATTGCCGGAGAACTGCTGATTCAAGTCGACGGCTATGGTCCGGCGAATCCCAATGAAGAAGTGCCGACCCCGCTTTTCAAATCCTATGTTCTGGAAATGTCACTGCCGGAGAAGAGTAACGTGGTGGATATCGTTGTGCCGGAGTGATGGTCCTGGCCAGAATCAATCAATAGCAAAATCACTCCAGATCAAAGTCGAGTGTGTTTGCTCCCGTTTTGACGTCGGCGGAAAGAGTTGAGTCGGTGTTGTATTTGGGCGGAAGGATCTGAACGGTGTCTTTGGTGATGGAGTCCTCGACACGTGACTCCTTGCCTGTTTCGCGATAACTGACGATCTCCACCCGATTCTTTCCGACCGTGGCACCACGTTCGGTTGGAATCTGGTAACGCCCATTCTCGATTTTAGAAAACGCCAGCTTTCCGGGGACCCGACCCTGTTGGGGAACCGAGTCCGGAATGAATTGAATCTGACCAGACTCCAGGGGCTTTCCTTTGTAGGTGATCGTTCCGTCCACGGTTGCAGTCGTGTATTTCAGTTTTCCGTTTCCACATCCGATTGTCGCTATGGAAACCATTGTGAACGTGAGTAGTGTCCTTAGAGCGCTGTTCATAATTGCTGCTGGGGGGATGCCTGAATGAAATCGGCCTGACGGATTTGAGTCAGGCCGGAGGAAAGAAAAACTGCGTTACAAAAAGGTGTGATCAGAATTCGCCGAGAATCTGTCCGTCTGCTTTATCTCCCAGATTTCGCCATGTCACCAGATGAATATTCTCCGAGACGAATCTGATGGCACCATCGGCGAGAAGAATGTGGACTCCTCCCTGGTGCTCACTTTGTGCATCCGCGTTGTAGTTTGACAGCGAATTTGCACAGGCGTTGATCTCCCGGAGTCCGTTGGGGGGATAGACCGTCGTTATAGCCATAGGACGGTCCACGATCATTCAGCATGGCGAACCAGGCACCTCCGCGTCGATCCTGAATGTTGGGAGGACTTCCACCGTAGATCACATTTCTTGCACAGGTGGGAACATCTGCCGGAGGGTAGTCTGCGGCCTGTCCGTCTTCATAACGTTTTCCGATCAGGCATTCGGAAATCACCATGGTGTTCGAAGTCCCGTCGGTGATGTCCCGAAAGTTGGTTTTGCTGTTTCCGAAGAGTACTGATCGGCCATTGTTTGCACCGGTTGATCCTCCTCCCCAGGCTGCCGAATTTGCGTTGCTTCCGGAACAGATGACATAGCTGGTTGGTCCGTGGCTGTTCGCCGGTGCTCTTCCTGGATCACTGGGACAACGAAAGACGGGCAAAACCGCTGATTTTACCGACGCATTAACGCCGTCGTTCGCCGGGCTTTTCACGTCAAACCGGATTTGATTAAACAACGGGGCCTGATCGATAAACGGGAGAACACGTGCTCCCCAACCGACCCCTGACCACTCCCACCAAGCTGCAAACGATGTGTCGTAGGTCACCCCCATGGGGAAGGTGCTGTGAACGTCGTGGTAGTTATGCAGCGCTAACCCGAACTGTTTCAGATTGTTTTTACATTGACTGCGGCGCGCGGCTTCCCGGGCCTGCTGTACGGCCGGGAGCAGCAAGGCGACCAGAATGGCGATGATGGCAATCACCACCAGCAATTCAATCAGTGTGAAGCCACGTTGTTGCTGAGGAGATTTTGGCAGGAAGGTCTTCATGTTTCGTCCACTATAATCGGTGCGCTTTGGGGGGTGTGGAATATTCCAACTGTTGTGGGCTCGTGATTGTATTTATGCGCGTTTATGTTCGCATACGAGTTGCGGTCGCACAAGTGGTGTTGCATGCGAAAAGATTATATGCAAGCAGAAAGAGTTGATTCTGTGTGTAAGTCTATATTTTTAAAGATCTTACTTGCTGTAGATCTTGAGGGTGATTTCGTTGCTTCCCTCTTTGGAGATGGTGGCGCTCAGGCCGGAGGTGTCGAATGAAGCGTACTTCTTGGGAAGATGCGACTGGTGCTCAACCCGGACAATGGGTTCTCCGGTGGAGTCGTCGATCTTGTCGGTTTGGTGGACGATTGCGGTTTCTTTGGTGATCCGAACCTGATGGGTTCCTTCAACTGCTCCGTCATTATTGGAAAATGTTGTGAGTTGTCCCTGTCCATTGCCGTCTGTCTGAGCAAAAGCTCCATTCTTTCCGTCCGCAGAATTGAGAAAAACTTTGGCCTCTTCCAACGGACTTTCATCAAGCAGAACGATGACTTTCGCTTTGACCACATCAGGCCGTGCTGCTTTCCATTTGTCTTTCTGCTGGGAACAGCTTGACGTCAGCAGAAGACAGAGAAGGATGGGAAGGAATCGCATTGTGAGTTGTCTTATCAATTGTAACGAAATTGGCCCTGCCCACCTTTTGGCAGTGAATCGACCTTGGCTCAGAAATGATCATGCTCCTGCGGTGACAGGAGCATGGCGTTCAAAGAACGTACTGAACTGGAGCAACCTGCTCTAGAAGTCGGAAACGACTTCTCCGCCGGACTTGGTTCCGAGTGCTCCCCAGATGCCGTACTGACTCAATCCGCTGTTCACGGGAACTGCGTTCTGATTCCCGGCATCGATATTTTCACTGATAAACCGAACGGCACCGTCGGCCATCAGAGCATGCACCCCACCGGTGTGGTGGCTGGACGCGGAATGGAATCCCTCCCCCGCATCATTTCCACCACTGAACACACAGGATGCGGAGTTTGGTGGAAGAATTGTGCTGAAACTTGTAAACGCTGTTCCTCCATCACCCCACCGGGCACCGGTCCAGGGCTGAGCATTGACTGAATAACCCAGGGCCGGTCCTCGCCATAAGGCACGACACTCCGAAGGTGCGGAGGTATTAGTGAGAGTGGATTGGGCAACACTTGCGAGTGAGGTGACCGTCGTACTGGTGGGGCTTGCTTTTTCGGACATGGCAATGGTGTTGCTTGAACCGTCTGTGATTTCGGAGATCCGCACCCGTGATCGATGTCCGAAAATTCCTCGTGGATTTCCCGTAGAGGAGTGGAGGCTTACAGGATGGTCACCGCCACTGAATGCGTAATTTGTCGTGGCATGACTGCTCATCCAGGGATGTGGCGGAGCGGAAGGACACATAAACAGAGCGATTCTTGTGGCCCATGCCGGGAATTCCGACGCGTTGCGTGCACGATGCCCCCCATCACTGCTGTACCAGGGCGCCGGCCCCATCGCGGTTACTGCCCCCGTGGGAGAGACAGCGCCGGGAAACTGGTTGTATAAAGCCTGCTGGTCCAAAAAAGGCAAAAGCCCAACATTGGCGGAAAGTCTGCTGGAGTTATGCCAGTCACTCCCCCCAGACGTTCCCCCCTGACGGTACGGAAACGTGTTGTGAACGTCATGATAGTTGTGCAACGCCAGACCATATTGCTTCAGGTTGTTTCGGCATTGAGACCGTCGTGCCGCTTCCCGGGCTTGTTGGACAGCAGGAAGAAGCAGGGCGACCAGAATGGCGATGATGGCGATGACCACCAACAGTTCAATCAACGTAAATCCCCGGGGTCGCCGAGGAGATTTTTCCAGGCTGCTGTTCATGTTCCGTCCGCTGTTTCAATTCAATTCTGGTGTTGTTCTCTCACCCATTGCATTTGGATGAATATCTTTATGCGAATTTATGCTCATGTACGACTTGTTGTCACACAAGTCGTATCGTATGTGAAAAAATCGCATAGGAACAGAAAGGAATTGATGAAAACAGAGACGGAACAGAAGTTTTGGTTTCTGTCTGAGAGTTGAGCTGGGTTTTAAGTCATTGTTTTCAAATGACTTGTGGTGTTTCTGTGAATTCTTGCTTTTAGAGGAGCGTTTTCCAGGCGGGGCCGAGATAACGGGGGAGGTCACTGGCGATCAGGGCGGGTTGGGAGAGGTCTTTTGCGGCGAGATCGCCTGCCAGACCATGTAGGTACACGGCCAGTTGAGCCGCTTCAAAGGGAGGGAGCTGCTGGGCGAGAAGAGCGGTGGTCAGCCCGGTGAGAACATCGCCGGTGCCGCCGGTGCTCATGCCGCTGTTGCCGGTGGTGTTGAGATAGAGCCGGTTCCCGTCGGTGACGATGGTCTGGTGTCCTTTGAGGACGAGAATGATTTCATGCTTTCCGGCGAACTCAATGGCCATCGATTCCCGGTGAGATTGAACGGTCGGAATGTCACTGTTCGTCAGTCGGGCAAACTCTCCGGGATGGGGGGTGAGAATACGGGGGCCGGCATGTTGAGTGAGTGTCTCGTCTGAGTTTCTTTGATGAATCGCCAGACAGTTCAGAGCATCGGCGTCGATGACCAGCGGAAGTGAGCACTCCCGATAAAGAGTGGTCACAATCTCCTGAACCACGTTTGATGTTCCCATCCCCGGGCCGATTCCGCACGCACTTTTTCCAGACAGTTCCTGTTGAATCTGTTGTCGTGCCGGGGAACTCAGGTCCCCCTGTTGATCACTGGGCAAGGGAAGTGTGAGATAAGAAGGCTCAATCGCACTGACGATGTTCACAATGTTTTTGGGAACGGCCAGATAAACGAGACCGGCTCCCCCACGAAGTGCTCCAAGTCCGGCAAGAGCCACGGCTCCTGCCATACCAGAACTTCCCCCGACAATCAAAACCTTGCCGAAGGTTCCTTTATGGGAATCGATGGGGCGCTGGGGAGGAGCCGGGAGCGTTGTGACTCGTTGGATTGTCATTGGAGGAATTAGGAATTAGGAATTAGGAATTAGGAATTAGGAATTAGGAATTAGGAATTAGGAATTAGGAATTAGGAATTAGGAATTAGGAATTAGGAATTAGGAATTAGGAATTAGGAATTAGGA
>Ga0182745_1000180_pt1 | contig 81989 bp, 63 predicted proteins | sample eDN3rd30CKraftBY_FD_128523 | JGI IMG/M metagenome (GOLD analysis project Ga0182745, IMG submission 128523) | Enriched backyard soil microbial communities from Emeryville, California, USA - eDNA 3rd pass 30_C Kraft BY (version 2) (version 2) | ecosystem: Environmental > Terrestrial > Soil >...
CATAGCCATAGCCGGGCAGATCGGTCAGACGTCGTCCCCCGTCGGGGATTCCGCGGCGTTGTCCCCCGTCCCCCGCCGGGGGCTTCGCAGCGTCGTCGGGGATTCCGCGGCGTTGTCCCCCGTCGGGGATTCCGGAGCGTCGCTGCGGCCCCAGGGCGAAAAAATTGATCAGCTGGGTGCGCCCCGGGGTTTTGCTGGTCCGGGCCAGATCGCGGCGGCCGGTGATGGCATTCATGGCGCTGGACTTACCGGCATTCGAGCGCCCCACGAATGCCACTTCCGCCCCCTCGTCGGGCGGAAACTGCCGGGACTCCCAGGCGCTGAGCATGAATTGTGCGTCGGGAAACTGGGACATCGGACCTCACCAACACCAAAAGGGAACGCGAGCCGGCGCGCAGGCGCGGCCGCAGGGGGTAGATAGCACGTCCGTAGTGTACAATTCTGCGCCTTTTGCGCCTCCGGACTCCCTATGCCGGCCAACAGCCGGGCTGGGTACCAAAGAATGGGGTCCTCGGGCCGCAAATCCATCGCCTTGGAGTGTACTGATGAAGTTTCAGCCGATTGCCGTGTTGTCCGTGTTGTGCGGCATGTATCTGAGCACGTCCGCGTTCGCCGAAGGGACCGCCGAAGCCGGTCAGGCCAAATCAGCCACCTGCGTTGCCTGCCATGGCGTCGACGGCAACAGCGTGAACCCGGAATGGCCCAGCATCGCCGGCCAGCATCCCGAGTACATCGTCAAGCAGCTCAAGGCGTTCAAGAGCGGCACTCGCCAGAATGTGTTGATGGCGCCGATGGCCGCCACCCTGTCCGATGCCGACATGGCCGACCTGGCCGCCTACTTCTCCAAGCAGACCGCCACTGGTCTGGAAGCCGATCCCGCCAAGGTGTCGGAGGGCCAGCGGCTGTTCCGAGGCGGCGACCCGGAGATGGGCATCGCGGCCTGCGGCTCGTGCCACGGTCCGACCGGCCACGGCAACCCCACGGCCCTGTATCCGTCCATTCGCGGCCAGCACGCCACTTATGTGGAAGCGCAGCTGAAGGCTTATCGCGCGGGTACTCGCCAGACCGACCAGAACCAGATGATGCGCGACGTGGCGCGCCGGCTGTCCGACGACCAGATCGCCGCCGTGGCGGCCTACGTGCAAGGACTGCGCTAGCCACCTGCCGTCCGGGGCCAACAGCTTCGGTGTCCACCAAGGGATGAGGGTAATCCAGTGAACAAGTTCAGCGCCCTGCTCGCTTCGATCCTCCTGCTCACCGGCATGGCCGCCTGTGGCAACAAACAGCCCTCGCCGACGCCTCCTCCCGCTGCCGCGCAGCAACCCGCAACGGCTACGCCTCCCGCGGAGGCAGCCGCCAACGAAGCGCCGGCGGCTGCCGACGAACAGGCGGCCACCCAGCCTGCTGAAACCATCAGCGAAACCGACGACGCCCCGCCGGCGGAGACCACGGCATCCACCGTGCAACCGTCGTTGCGCGTGGGCGGCCCCAGCGATACCCCCCCCACTTCGTCGCAGTTCAAGGAAGGTACGAATTATTCCAAGGTGGTGCCGGCTCAACCCACCAGCGCCGGTCCCGACAAGGTCGAGGTACTGGAGGTGTTCTGGTATGGCTGCGGGCACTGTTTCGCGCTCGATCCGGCCATCGAATCCTGGCGCGCCAAGGGCAAGCCCAGCTATGTCGAGTTCGTTCGAGTGCCGGCGATGTGGAACGAGGCCACGCGCATGCATGCGCGGCTGTTCTACACCGTCGAACTGCTGGGCAAACTCGAAGAGCTGCACACGCCGATCTTCCGTGAGATCAACGTCAATGGCGATCCTCTCAACACGGTCGAGAAGATCGGCGCCTTCTTGCGCGAGCATGGCGTCAGCAACGATGAATTCCAGAAGGCGTTCTCGTCCTTCGCGGTCGAAAACAAGCTGCAGCGGGCCGATTTCCTCAATCGTCGTTATCGCATCGAATCCGTCCCCACCGTGATCGTCAACGGCAAGTACAAAACCGATCTGGGCATGGCCGGCGGCGAGCAGCAGCTGTTCAGCCTGATCGGCGAACTGGCCGCCCACGAACATGGCGGCTGACCTGACCGGCGGCGTTTGACGCAGCCGGCGGGTACGCGGCACCGCGCCCCATGCTCAACGTATTCGCCCAGCACCCCCAGGGGCTGACTCGACTCGATCTACCCGATCCGCAGCGCATTCCTGCAACCGCGTTGTGGGTGGACCTGCTGGAACCCACCGCGGAAGAAGAGAAAGCGGTCGAAGCCTTGCTGAGCGTGGATGTCCCCACCCGCGAGGAAATGAAAGAGATTGAAACCTCGAACCGCCTGTACGAGGAAAATGGCGCGCTGTACATGACCGCCACGGTGGCCGCACGCATCGAGACCGAGCGCCCGGAAATCACCGCCATCACGTTCATCCTGGCGAACGGCCGCCTGATCACCAATCGCTACGTCGACACCAAACCGTTCCAACAATTCATCGGCTATGCCGCGCATCATCCCCATGCCTGCCAGTCGGCACTGGCCGTGCTGGCGGGCCTGATCGAAGGCATCATCGAACGCATCGCCGACATCCTGGAACGGGCCGGCAACGACCTGGATGCGATATCGGGCAATATTTTCATGCGCAACGGCGCTGCCACGCCCAACAGCCGCGACCTGCGCGACAAGATCGAGCGTATCGGTTTCAATGGCGAGATCAATTCCAAGGCACGCGAAAGCCTGGTCAGCCTCGGCCGGCTGGTCATGTTCCTGCAGCAGACCGCGCTGCCGGAAATGACTACCGAACAGCGCAGCCGCCTGCGCTCGATCAGCCGCGACGTGACCTCGCTGTCCGATCACGCCAGCTTTCTCGGCACCAAGGCTTCATTTCTGTTGGAAGCCACGCTCGGCCTGATCAACGTCGAACAGAACAACATCATCAAGATTTTCTCGGTGGCCGCGGTCATGTTCATGCCACCGACCCTCATCGCCAGCATTTACGGCATGAACTTCCATCTGCTGCCCAACCTGCCGGGTGACTACGGCAATTTCTTCTTCTCGCTGGGGCTGATGCTGGCCTCGATGGGTATCACATACGCGCTGTTCAAGCGCAAAGGCTGGCTGTAATGGCTCATCCGATCGACAGCATGGCGCTGTTCTGCGATTTCGAGAACATTGCCCTGGGTGTGCGCGATGCCAAGTATTCCAAGTTCGACATCGACCGGGTGCTGGAGCGGCTGCTGCTCAAAGGCAGCATCGTAGTGAAGAAGGCCTACTGCGACTGGGAGCGCTACAAGGAATTCAAGGCACCCATGCACGAAGCCTCGTTCGAGCTGATCGAAATTCCCCATGTGCGCATGTCGGGCAAGAATTCGGCCGATATTCGCCTGGTGGTGGACGCGCTCGACCTTTGCTACACCAAGGAGCACGTCGATACGTTCGTCATCATCAGCGGCGATTCGGACTTCTCCCCGCTGGTCAGCAAGCTGCGCGAGAACAACAAGACGGTGATCGGTGTCGGCGTGAAAAGCTCGACCTCCGACCTGCTGATCGCCAACTGCGACGAGTTCATCTTCTACGACGACCTGGTGCGCCAGAACGAGAAGAAACAGCAACAGCGCAGCCGACGCAAGCCCGCCCAGAAGCAGGTGGCCAGCACCTCGGGCACCGCCACCGGTGCCACGAAGGAACCGGCCAAGACCGAAAAGGTGGAGAAGACCGAGGAAGAGCGTAAACAGGAAGCCTTCGACCTGGTGCTCGACACCATCGAGGCGCTGGCCAGCGAGCGCGACCAGGACGAGAAAATCTGGGGTTCCATGGTCAAACAGACTCTGAAGCGCCGCAACCCCAGCTTCAACGAGACCTATTACGGCTTCCGTACCTTCAGCGACCTGCTGGAGGACGCCAAACAGCACAAACTGCTGGAGCTGGAAGCGGATCAGAAATCGGGCGGCTACATCATCAAGCGGGTGGTGGAGTAGCCAGCGCGGCTTGCCGCCGCAAGGTCAGTTCGGCGATCGCCGGATAGTGATCCGAGCCGAGTGAAGGCCCGGTGCGTACACCGATCACTTGCCAGTCCTTGCTGGCCAGACAGTGATCGATGCGAATCGACAGCGGGCTGAAGAACGTCGGCCAGGTGGCGACCAGACCGTGGCCGCGCGCGCAGTCGACGAGACTCGATGCCGCCAGCGCATCCTGAAAGCGCGGCGACCAGGAAGTGATATTGAAATCGCCACCGATCAGCAGCGGCCCCGGCAGGGTGGCCGCCAATCGGACCAGCCGTCGCAACGCGCCGTCGCGCAGCCGGGTGTTGTGAGCGCCGAACGGCCAGTGCAAATGTGTGCCGATGACGGTAATGGCCCTGCCATGCCAGTCGAGCACGACTTGTGCGGCACGCGGCCCCTCCGGAACCAGTTCGATGGTCTGGCTGCGCAGGATGGGCCAGCGACTGAAAACCACCGCGCCATAGTGATGCGCGGCATCGAAGTAGGCATGCGGATAGGACGGCAGGTACTTGGCCAGCGCTCTTGCCCGGGTCGCGTCCAGTTCCTGCAGCGCCACCACGTCGACGCCCATGGATTCCAAACCAGCACCGATGCGTGCCAGGTCCTCGTTCAAATAAAAGACGTTGAAGGTGGCAAAGCGGAACCTGCCGGCGGTGGCCTGGGCCGGCTGTGCCGCCGCGGCGGTATAACTGACGATGGAAACCGTGGCCGCAAAGGACCCGGCGAATGCCAGGAAAGCCAGCTTGTGCCAGCGCAGCACCGACAGCACCATGGCCAGAGCCCCCAGCGCGACGGCGTACTGCAGCCGGAAATGGGAGAACAGATCCAGCACCCACCACCAACGTCCGGCCAGCCCCAGCACCAAGGCCGACAAGACCACGCAGGTGAGCGGCACCGCGGTTCGGCGTACCCCGACCGCAAACCGAGAGTCGAGCGTCGGTGACGAAGCCACTCTGGTGACAAAAACAGCCTGGGCTAGGCCATCACCTTGCCGGCTTCTCCCCAGCGATTACCGACGGCGCGGCTTCGCCTTACGTAATAGAGCTCGAGCCGCCGGACACCTTTGACGCGGCGTGTAGAGCGCCGTACTTCGCGCAACAGCCTCAACAACAGTTGCTCGTCGGCGCGTGGGCCGCCGCTGGCGTATTCCGCCGCGACACCCAAATGCAGGACCGTGATGTTCTCCAGGTCCGCGCGGAGATAGACCGCCACGCCGACCGGCCGGCCGGTGGCAGCTTCCACGGCGAACAAGGATTGCACATCCGAGTGGTTGGGAATGCGAATGCGCAGCCGATCGCGATCGGCCACGATCTCCGGCGCGCCAAAGGTCTCGACCGCCCTGGCGATGCACGAGGCGACGCGACCCTGGCAGGAATTGAAAAACACCAACGCTTCCAGCGCCGGTCGCTGCGCCACGGAAACATGAGACCTGAATTCTATTTTGTCGGTCATGTTCAGTCCTGTCTCTTGCTGGCTCATCATGAACGTGGCCGGGGCCCTTGTCGAGCAATCCGACCGGGCTGCATGGGTGTAACTCTTTGCGGCAACAGCAAAAATTACTTCCTGTTGGCATAAAGAGACAGGCACGATCCGAGGCTAAGTGACTGCTGCACAAGCCTCTTTGAGCCACTCCAGGGGGTGGCGGATCCGGCTTGTTGCAACGGGCTCACGTCATGGCGCCGAAACTTTGAACTGGTGCCGATTTCCAGGCATTAAAAGCGAGAACCCGTTCTCGTGCCGCGGCGGCGCATGCTGTCATATAGGTTCGGCAGGGGGACAGAAAGCGCTCTTAAGGGGAATCGTCCATGGGTATGCTGGATCTGGGCCGATACAAGACGGCGGTGCTGGCTATTGCCGGCTTTCTGGCGTTCGTCGCCGCCATCCTGGCCGTCAATCACACCAAGGTGGGCCAGATCGCCGGCAACGTCAGCGCAGTGGCAGCTCTTGCCCAGCTGCAAAGCGCACCTCGATCCGTCTTCGACCATGGAGCCGCGGTCGCCAGCGCATTGCAGGCGGGCCAGCCGATCGATGGCGCCATCGAGGCGCTGCGCAACCAGGCCGCGAGCTACGATCGCGCCCTGCAGGGCCTGACAGACGCCACGGTAAGCGATGGCGGCGGCAAGTCAACGGTTCTGCCAGTCCTGCAGTCAACCGAGGCCGGGCAACCATTGAACACCGCCGGCACGCTCTGGGCGGCCTATAAAGCCAAACTCGAACCCATCCTGCGCTTCTCCGGCTCGCCTTATTCCACCGAATCTGTGACCGCGGAGCCGACGGCACCGACCTCCGCTTCGACACCGCCAGTGGACTCCGCGACGACGACTGCCGAGCCCGTCGCCCCAACCCCGGCAGTCCACTACAGCCCGCGTGGTCGCCGTCTGCAGCAAGCTGTTGTCGAGCTGCAGGATTTCGGTGTCGGCTCGTATCCACAATTGTCGCAGGCCACCAGCCTGCTCATTGCGCTGGTGGACCAGGACAGCCGGCACCAGGCCCGGGTATTGCGCCTCATTCAGATAGGCGGCCTGGGTGGCGCCGTATTGCTGCTGAGCGCTTTGTTTCTGTATTTCACGCGCAGCTTGCGCAAGGAAGAACAAGTCGTGGGCCGGGCACGCAAGGAAACCGCCGACATCCTGCGCACCGTGAACGAGGGTCTGTTCCTGCTCGACAAGGACCTGAAGCTGGGCAGCGAACGCTCGCTGGCGCTCAACAGCATTTTCCGGCGCGACGATTTCGACAACCTGAGCTTCGACGCCCTGCTGCAGCAACTGGTCCCCGACAAGACCCTCAAGGTGGCCATGGATTATGTGGCGCTGTTATGGGGCGAACGCGTCAACGAGAAGCTGGTCAAGACCATCAATCCATTGAGCGAAGTCGAAGTGCATTTCGACAACCCCGCCGGCGGCTTCGATACCCATTACCTGGATTTTGATTTCAACCGAGTGAAATCCGCCGGAAGCCTGTCGCACCTGCTGGTAACCGTCAATGATGTCACCAAGCGCGTGATGCTGTCGCGCGAACTGCAGGAATCCCAGGAGAAGGCCCAGGCGCAACTCGACCTGCTGCTGCGCATCCTGCATGTGGCGCCGGAAAATCTCACCGGCTTCCTGACCGACTCCGAGGTGTCCTTGAAAATGGTCAACGCCATCCTCAAGGAACCGGCGCGCGAGGAACACGCATTCCGCGCCAAGATCGATGGCATCTACCGCCAGGTCCACGCAGTCAAGGGCGAAGCGGCGGCCCTGGGTCTGAAGACGGTCGAGCAGCGGGCGCATGCCTTCGAGGAATCGTTGAGCGACATGAAGACCCGGCCGTCGCTGTCGGGCAGCGATTTCCTGCCGTTGGTGGTCAAGCTGGACGACTTGTTCAATCACCTGGCACAGGTGCGCGAAATGCTCGCGCGACTGATGGATCTGCACCAGGCCATCGCCGCGCGGCAGGCGCCAGGCGAAATATTGGCAAGCCACAAAGTCGAGGCCCTGCTGACCGGCCAGCACGATCGAACCTTGCAGGTGCAAGTCACACCGCCACCAGCGTCCTCAGCGTCAGTGCCAGCCCCTGCCCCCGCCGCCACGCGCGCTCCCTCACTCACTGAAACCGGCGCCGGCCTGGACCATACGTTGGCAGAACTGGCGCAGCGGATGGCCGGCAGCCAGGCCAAGCGAGTGGCAGTGCAATGCACCGGCCTGGACCAGGTGCCGGAACCTTATCGACGCGCCATCAAGGACATCACCATCCAGTTGGTGCGCAACGCCGTGGCCCATGGGATTGAAACACCCGAGCAGCGGCGCCAGGCACACAAGGCGGAGACCGGCTCGCTGCAGATCGAGTTCGTACAGCGCGAGGCGGAGGGCTTCGAACTGGTGGTGCAGGACGATGGGCGTGGGCTGCAGCTCGAACGCATCAAGGAAGTGGCCATCGAGCGCGGTCTGCTCACCCCGGCGCAGGCGGCCTTGCTCGATCCGCGACAGACCATGGCCCTGATCTTCAGGCCGGGATTCTCGACCACCAACGAGGTGAGCAGCGACGCCGGGCGCGGCGCGGGCATGGACTTGGTACGCGTCCTGGTGGCCGAGCTCGGTGGCCGGGTCGGCCTGGCTTCGGCGGGTGGGCGGTTCTCCAAATTCAAGATCTGGCTGCCTTCGGTGGAACGCGCTGCGGCATGACAATGAGTGAGGCACGGATCGAAACCATGACGCTGGCAAACGCAAAGTGGCGGCCGTTGACGGGCGGCAAGCTCAAGCTGATGATTTGTGACGATTCGAACATCATCCGGCGCAAGATCGAGCGCGAACTGTGCATCGAACAGCTGCAAGTCGTGGCCACGGCCGCCAACGGACGGCAGGCGCTGGAAGCATTCCGCAAGGAGCCCGCCGACGTGGTCACCATGGACCTGACCATGCCGGAAATGGATGGCATCGAATGCGTCGAGCACCTGGTCCGGCTCAAGCCGGACGTGCTGATCCTGGTCATCTCGGCGCTGGCCGACAAGGCCACGGCCATCGAAGCCTTGAAAAAAGGCGCCAACGGCTTCCTGTGCAAGCCATTCACCGATCGTCAGCTCACGGAAGCGTTACAGGAGCTGCTGAGGGGGGCCGAGGCATGATGACCAAAGTTGAATTGGAAACCTTCGTCGAAGGCACCACGCACTACTTCGCCACCTCGGCCAACCAGCCGGCTTCGGTGGGCTCTCCTTATATTGTGCAGGACGGCCAGCCGGCGCTGCAGGAATTCACCGGCATGATCAACATTGCCGGCAAACGGCGTGGCGTGGTCTATTTCACCGCCTCGCGCCCCATGCTGACAGTGCTGTTGATGCGCATGGGAGAAACCGACCTGACCCAGGAGAACCTGTGCGACCTGGTGGGCGAAGTGGCCAACACCATTTCCGGCAATGCGCGCCGCGATTTCGGCAAGGATTTCATGATCTCGGTGCCCACCGTGACGGCCGGCGAGATGGAGCGGGCAGTCACTCCCGACCACTTACGCTCGTTCGTCATCCCCATCAACTGGCGCAGTCACTCCGCCCAGTTGGTGGTCTGCCTGGAATGACCGGCCGTCAGGATCGAATGGTCACGGGCTGCGCTGCGGACGCGGCGTTCGCCTCGAAACGCCGGCCCAACCACCAGCCGACCAGGCTCCATGCGGCAGCCACTCCCACGCCGAGCATTGCAACCACCGCGGCTCCGAATCCGGCCGAGACGACGGCATTGTTGACCTGCGCCGCCAGGGCATCCGCACCCCGGTAGACCGGTACGTCGTTGACGTTCTTGGCCTTGTACTTGATCTCATTGGTCAATGGCGCGTACAGCATCTCCCGGCCCGGACGCACGAACGCGTACTCACAGGCACGTCGCAACACGAACACCACGGCCAGCACCGCGAACGTGCCACTGATGGCCAGACTCAGGAAGCCGAACACCATGGCCAGAGGGACGATGGTTAGCAGCGCCGTAACACCGAAGCGCGCCGCGATGCGCCCGGTCAGGAAGAGCTGCGACAGGATGGTCAGGCTCTGCACAATCCAGTCGAGCCGCGCGAACACCCTGGTACGTTCGGTCGGATCGGAGAACGCGGCCTCGACCAGCCGCAATTGCTCGAAGTACAGCAAGGTGTTAACCGTCGCCAACAACACCACGAACAGGGCGATGCCCAGCAGATAGGGCGACTTCAACACCAGCGTGAAGCCGGAGAAGGGATTGCCACCGATGGGACGTTCGCGAGCGGCGGGCACCGCGGCCGGCGAGCGTTCATGCCAAATGGTCAACAATACGCGTTGCGCCGCTATGGCGCAGGCGAACAAGCTGGCTCCCACGAACAGGACACCGCTGTTGCCGATGTGCGCCACGCTGAGGTCGGCAATCAGCGGCCCTATCAAAGCCCCGGCGGTACCGCCCGCGGCAATCACGCCGAACAGGCGCTTGGTCTGGCCGCTGTCGAACAGTTCCAGCAGGAAACTCCAGAACATGGAGATCAGGAACAGGTTCAGGACGCTGATGAAGACATAGAAGAACTGACCGACCAGAATGTCGATACCGTCGCCGCGCAGCGCAACCCCGATCAGTGCCAGGGCGAGCGCCACCGTACCGTAGGTCCAGGGCAGGAAAATGCTGCGCCGGAAGCGGGCTACGATCACACCGTACAGCGGCACGATGGCCAGCGAGGCGACCCAGGTCACCACGAACAGATCCGCCACCCGTTCGCGCCCGAGCAGCGTGCCCACCGTCTCCCGCACCGGGCGCACCGCGAAGTATCCGCCCATGACACAGAAGAACAGGCAGAAGGCAGCCACCACCGCCGGGGTTTCGTGCGGTTCGATCGGCGCCAGCCGGCGCAACACTCGTCCCAATCGCGAGGGGCGGGTCTCGTTCATGCGTTCATCCTGGTCCAGGCGCTTTGCGCCGTGCGGTCCCGGATTCTAGCCCCACCCCGACACCAACCGTAGCTCGCCACCGTCGTCCCGTCGCATGAATGGCGCATTCCCGCCATCTTAACCAGGCACAGGGATGTGCCCGCCGCCGCCCCCGTCGGGGGTTCCGCAGCGTCTCAGGTGGCGTTTTGCAGCGGACAAAAACCACGTTTTTTGTCCGCTGCGCGATGGTCGTGGCAAGGAGCCCGATCCATCGCTAAAAAAAGCCTCCCCGGCCATACGGCCGGGGAGCATCACTGGGCAGAGCTCGAGGGGTGAAGGGGTGGCACTGCCCAGCGCAGGGGTAACGATCAGGGGATGATCTTGCTGGCGGTGTTCGACAAGGAGCTTTCCGCGCCGGTCGAGGTGTAGGCCTTGACGGCGAAGTACCAGGTGGCGGACACCAGGTTCTCCACCACGAACGAAGTCACGCTCGGATTGCTCACCTCGACCACTTTGTCGAGCGCACCGGCGCTGGTGCCGTACACGATGCGGTAGCCGGCCAGGTCGTTGAGTGGGCTGCCGTCCGTATTCTGAGTCGGCGCCACCCATGACATGGTCGCGCTGCCCAGCTGCGTCGGCACCACGGTGATGGTGAATGCTCCCAGCGATACTTTATTGGTGCCATCGCTGACGCTGACGACGATGCCGCCGTAGCTGCCTGCGACCGTCGGCGTGCCGCTCAGCAGGCCCGTCGAGGTGTTGAACGTGGCCCATGACGGCAATCCCTGTACGCTCCAGACCAGAGTCGCGCCCTCAGGATCGCTGGCCAGGGGCTGGAAGGCATAGGCACGGCTCACTTGTGCGCCGCTGGCGGGAGCACCGGAAATGGTCGGCGGGAGATTGGCCGTTCCCGGAGCAGCGGCGCTATCACCGCTCACGGTAATGGTGAACGGTGCGAGCGATGCCGAGGCACTACCGTCGGTGACACTGATGACAATGTTGCCGAACGTGCCGGTGGCGGTCGGAGTGCCGCTCAAGCGGCCGGTGCTGGTCGAGAATTGCGCCCAAGCGGGCAGGTTCTGCACCATGTAGCCCAGCGCCTGGCCGTCGGTATCGGCGGCGCTCGGCTGGAACGAATAGGCCGCGCCCACCGTGGCGCTGGTGGCCGGCGTACCGCTGATGGTCGGCGCAGTGTTGTCCGGCGCCTGCACATCGATGTTGAAAGTCGCCAGCGGCACGGCCACCTGGCCGTCGCTGACACTGATCTCGATGTTGGCGTACGACCCCACCTGCGCGCGAGTGGGCGTGCCGCTCAACAGACCGGAGCCGGGCGAGAACGAGGCCCACATCGGCTTGTTCTTGATGCTCCAGCGCAGCGAGTCGGAATCGGCATCGGTGGCCGTAGGCCGGAACGAATAGGACTGCCCGGCGAGCACGCTGGTCTGCGGCGTGCCCGAGACCGTGGGAGCATTATTGTCGGGTCCCTTCACACTGATGCTGAACGCCGGCAGCGACACGCTCGGTGCCTTGCCATCGCTGACACTGATGACGATGTTGGCGTAGGTGGCCGCATCGTTGAGTTTCGGAGTGCCGCTCAACGTGCCGCTGGAGGTGCTGAAGCTGGCCCACGACGGGCGATTGGCGATCGCGAAGCTCAGACGGTCGCCGCTATCCGGATCGCTCGCCGACGGTTGGAACTGGTATGCGGCTCCCACGTCGACCAAGGCTGGCGGCGTACCACTGATGCTCGGCGCATTATTGGCGGCGGTGTCCGACTGAGGGCCGCGCGACTTGATGCGAATCTTGAAGGGGCCCACCGAGCGTTCGGTGCGACCGTCGGTAACCGTAATGGTGATATCCGCCGTGTCGCCCACATCGGCGTCGCCCGGATTACCGCTCAGCTGGCCGGTGGTCGGATCGAACGTGGCCCAGCCTGGCTTGTTGGTGATCTTGAATTCCAGGAAATCCTGGTCGGGATCGTTGGCGGTGGGCGTGAAGCTGTAGTCCTGCCCGGCTTCGACCGAAGCGGTCGGCAGGCCATTGATCTCCGGCGGCTTGTTGGCGATGCCACTGGCGGGTGGCACCGCTTGCGGCTGATCGTTGTCGCTTGCACTGCCCTCGCCGCCGCAACCCGCAATCGACACAGCGATCCATCCGGCCAACGCCAGACGGACCAACCCTTTGCCGATGCTGCCACCGCCACCGCCGCCGAGACCCCGTACGCCAACCATTTCGCTTGCACCTTTGGCGGCCCCGCTGTCATAGGATTTGCATCCCTTAGACCGGAAGCTTTGCGTCCCCGCCTTTCGACGGGTTTGCCATTGTCAAATGCCGCTGACGCGGACCCCTCACGGAACCAGTGGGCAACCAATGCACCACGGCTCACACATCGCAACACGATGTACGCACAAGAAGCGCAGTCACGAACAGGTACAGGGAGGGATGGCGTTGTCGTTGACGACGGAAGGTGACGAAAACCTTCGGCCGGCAACCCCGCTATCCTGCGCCCTTGCGCTTTCGGACCGGAGGCTTTGCGTCCCCGTCTTTCGACGGGTTTGCCCTTGTGTGTACGTTCAGTAAACCTTACCGCAGGGACTAATGCAATTGTCGGTGCCCACCGACATGGACTTGGATTTACGTCAAATGACGGATTCTGTCCAATGCATTCGCCCAGCACTTCATCCACTGCCCGTCCGGTAAACCATGACGAGCCGGAAGCATTCGTTGCCGTGCCATGTCATCCGTATCAGGCATCCTTGCATGAGGTGGACAGTTTACTCGCGGTCATGACCCGGGATATCGGGCATGCCCGTATCCCGCCACGGAGAAAAGCAGGCATCGATATTGAGGCGAAGGAGCAAACCGCGGCCGGGTCGAGCGACGCGCAATTCGACATAATCCAGACCGAAAACGCGGCCGCCGTTGACAATGTGACGGAGCGCACAAAAGCCCTGGGTGCGGCGAAATGCCGAATATGTGACGCAGGTCATGAAATGGCGCCGGCGACAACAGCCGTTCAGGAGTTCAACGGCTGTTGCTTGCGCGCGGCCCACAGATGCAGGCGCAGTCCGGCGCTCAGCGATCAGGCCTGCAGTTCGGCCACCATGCGCTGCCGCAGCCTGGCGTCGGGCATGGGCCCGCGACCCGCCTGCAGATTGTCGCGCATGTGGCTGACCCGCGACGTGGCGGGGATGACGCAGGTGACGGCGGGATGCGAAACGATGTACTTGAGGAAAAACTGCGCCCAGCTGTCACAACCGAGCTGCCTGGCATAGCTGGGCAGCTTGCGGCCCCGCACTTGAGTGAACAACGCCCCTTCCTCGAACGGCCGGTTGATCAACACCGCAATGCCGTGTTCCTGGCAGAAAGGCAGCAGCCGACGCTCCGCCTCGCGTGTCGCCAGCGAATAATTGAACTGCACGAAATCGAACGGTTCGGCGCGCAGCACCTTTTCCAGCTCGGCATGCGACGCCACGGTGTAGTGGGTGATACCGAGGTAGCGCACCCGGCCCTGCTCCTTGAGACTGCGCAGCGTCGGCAGATGCACGCGCCAATCCAGCAGATTATGGATTTGCAGCAAATCGAGCTGGCGGGTCCTGAACAGCTCGAAGGAGCGTTCGATCTGGGTCGAGCCATGCTGCAGCCCGCGGGTCCACACCTTGGTGGCCAGAAAGGTCTGGTCGCGCCTGCCCAATTGCGCCACCAGGTCGCCGGTGACCTGTTCGGCGCGCCCATACATGGGCGAACTGTCGATCAGCCTGGCGCCGGCGTCATAGAAGGCATTCAAGACTTCGAGCAGCGGCGCGCGCTCGGCAGCGGCAGTACCGACGTCGAAGGTGTTCCAGGTGCCCATGCCGATCACCGGCAACGACTCCTTGTCCGCCGACGCGGGAATGACGCGTCGGGCCATCATCTCGGTGCGCTTGGCGCCCGACGCCTCAGTGGAATGGCTTGTCGAAGCCATGCTGGCTCCCGCCGCGAGGGGTCCCAAGGCAATGGGCAGGGCGGCGGTCCGCTCCAGGAAGGTCCGGCGGGTCAAGATACTCACGACAGGGCCCGATTCACCTTCATCCAGTACTGTCCCAGCAACGCCACCTGGTCGGTGAAGCGTTTGAAATCCACCGGCTTCACGATGTAGCTGTTGGCCTGCTTGGCATAGCTGCGCACCATGTCCGATTCCTCGTCCGACGACGACATGATGACCACTGGAATACTGCGCAGCTGTGGATCGGACTTGATGCGCGCCAGTACGTCCAGGCCGTCGATCTTGGGCATGTGCAGGTCGAGCAGCATCAGCCGTGGATTGCCGGGCTGGCGCTGCGCATAGCTGCCCTGGCACAGCAGGTAATCGAGCGCGGCCGCCCCGTCCTGCACCCAAACCACGTTGCCGCCGACTCCGCCCAGGCCGAGCGCGCGCGTGGTCAGCTCGGCGTCCGTTGCACTGTCGTCGGCCAGCAGCACACAACCCCGTTCGTTCATGCGGCCCCCGCCAGGTTCAGGAGGAACGCATATTCGCGCGCCACCTCGCGCAAGCGCTCGAAGCGCCCCGATTGCCCACCGTGCCCCGCCTCCATGTTGATGTGCAGCAGCACTGGATGCGCGTCAGTTTTCAACTCGCGCAACCGCGCCACCCATTTCGCCGGCTCGTAGTACTGCACCTGGCTGTCCCACAGGCCGGTGGTCACCAGCAACGGCGGATAGTCCTGGGCTCGCACGTTGTCATACGGCGCATAACTCAGCATGTAGCGGTAATACTCGGCCTGCTGGGGATTACCCCATTCCTCGTATTCCAGGGTGGTGAGCGGAATGGACTCGTCCAGCATGGTGGTGACCACGTCGACGAACGGCACCGCGGCCAGCGCCCCGCCGTACTTTTCAGGCGCGGTGTTGAGCACGGCGCCAATCAGCAGACCACCGGCGCTGCCGCCCGAGGCATAGATCCGGCCGGCCCGCGTGTAGCGCTGCGCGATCAGGAAGTCGCTGGCATCGATGAAATCATTGAAGGTATGCCACTTGTGCAGCAGCCGCCCCGTGTCGTACCACCGCCGGCCGAGCTCCTGGCCGCCGCGCACATGGGCAATGGCGCAGATGAAGCCCCGGTCGAGCAGCGACAGGCGGGTCGAGCTGAACGCCGGATCGATGCTGTAACCATAGGAACCGTAAGCATACAAATGCAACGGCGCCGAACCGTCCAGCGGCACGCCCTTGCGATACACCAGCGAAACCGGAATGCGTTCGCCGTCGCGAGCCGGCGCCCAAATGAACTCGCTGACATAATTCTCGGGGGCGAAATCCCCCAGCACCGGTTCGCGCTTGAGCAGAACGCGCGCCCCGCTGAGCGTGTCGTATTCGTAGGTCGATGCCGGGGTGGTCAGCGAGGTATAGGTGTAGCGCAGCCGGGTCGAATCGATTTCCGGGTTGTGACCCAGAAACATGGTGTAAGCCGGATCGTCGGCCACCAGATGCTGCGCCGTACCGTCCCAGCGCTGCACCCGGATCTTGCGCAACCCGCCGGAGCGCTCGCTCACCGCCAGGAAATCATTGAACACATCGAAATCATGCACGAACACGTCCGGGTCATGCGCCAGCACGTCCCGCCAGTCCTGGTACCGGCCATGGGTATCCGTCCCTGCGGTCGCCGTCGGCTGCACCGGCACCGACATGATGCGGAAATTCTCCGCCGCCTGGTTGGTGCGGATCAGGAAACGCTGTCCGACGTGTTCGATCTGGTACTCGTGGTCGGGCGCACGCCGGGCGAAGACCTGGAACCGCAGTTCGGGGTCGGCCAGATCGGCGTAGCGCCACTCGGAAGACGTGGTGCTTTCCGAGGAAATGAAAATGTATTGCTCGGACTTGCTGCGTGCCACACCCAACGTGAAGCTCTCGTCCGGCTCCTCGTAGATCGACACATCCTCACTCTGCGGGGTTCCCAAGGTGTGGCGCCGGACCCGGCGTCCGAGCAGCGTGACCGGGTCTTTCTCGATGTACAGCAAGGTGCGGTTGTCGTTGGCCCAGGCAATGTCGGGCTCGACGTTGTCGAGCACTTCTTCGAACACCTGCCCGGAGGCGAGTTCCTTCACATACAACTGGTATTGCCGCCGTCCGACCGTATCCACGGTGTACGCCAGCAGACGATTGTCGGGACTGACCTCGTAGCCGCCCAGTTGAAAGAACGAGTGGCCCGCCGCCATGGCGTTGCAGTCGAGCAGGATCGAGTCCGGATCCGGCCGGGCATCAGGACGGCGCACGTACACCGGATATTCACTGCCGGTGGCGAAGCGCCGGGTATACCAGTAGCCGCGATGGCGTACCGGCACCGAACTGTCGTCCTGTTTCAGCCGCGCGACCATCTCGGTGTAGACACGGTCGATCAACGGCTGGACCGGTGCCAGCACCGCATCGGTATAGGCGTTTTCCGCCTGCAGATGAGCGAGCACGTCGGCATCGGTACGTGAGTCGTCACGCAACCAATAATAGGGATCCTCCCGCCGGCCGTGGGGCGACTCGACCCAATGCGGACGCCTGGTGGCAAGGGGTGGGGCGGGAATGGCTGGGCTGGGCTGGGACGGCACGGGAGCTTCTGGCACGGGGCTTCTGGGGGCGGAAGTTACTTGGAGGGCATTCGAAGGGCAGTTTATAGCCCGGGCGGCCGACAGCCGTAAATGCAGCGGACCCGGCAATTCGACCGCGGCGCTTGCTACCTGGCCCGCCAAAGTACCCAGCAGTCCCCCAACAGTCCGCCTGACAGTCCGCGCAGCAGTCGGAAAAATCCGGACTTGCGTCGCAGTCCTGCCGGTACCGATGGGTAGTATGGCAGCACTGGACCTATAACGAGGGTGGGTGGGGTATGGCCAATGCGCAGCCAGTCCGTCCGGCAACCGTCGCGGACGAGGAACTCGACTTGGAAATCGACGCCAGCGCCGACACGCCCAGCCAGGGCGCCGAGCTGTCCCAAACTTCACCCATCGTAGTCCTGAGCCGCGACCTCGTCCTCGCGGACACCGTGCGCAGGGCCGCTCCCCGTGGCATACCGGTCCTGCAGGCCAACGACCTGGACCAGATCGCCGCCAAACTCCCCGTACTGCAACCCGGTGTGCTGGTGATCGACATGGCCAGCACTTCGGACGCCGCCGCCCTGGTGGCCCAGCTCACCCAGCATTTCCCCGAATTGGTGGTGGTGATCGCCGGCAAGCGCGAGGACAGCTCGGCCCTGATGCAACTGACCGCCGCCGGACGTGTGTTCCGTTTCCTGTTGACTCCGCTGACGCACGGCCAGACCCGCCTGGCGCTGGAAGCCGCCGTCACCCAACACCGTGACCTCAAGGCGGCGGGCCAGCGCCAAAGCGCCACCGACAGCGGCGGCGGCACTGGCAACAGGAACTATCTCGTCACTTACGGCGCCTTGGCGGCCGGCCTGCTGCTGCTGATCGGCGCGATCTGGTTCGGCATCAAGCAATTCAGCGGTCAGTCCGCCGCGGTCGTGGCCGAAGCGCCCGGCAACGCGGCGCCTACGCCCGGTGTGCCGGAAAAACCCGATCCAGTCAAAGCGGAGCTGGCGTCGGCGCGCCAGGCTCTGGCGCAGGATCAGTTGCTCGAACCCACTGGTGAAAGCGCGCTGGACTATTACCGCAGCGCCCTGGCACTCGCCCCCGACAGCCAGGAGGCCAAGAACGGCATACGTGCCGTGGCCGACAAGCTGCTGGCGCGCGCCGAGGTAGCGCTGACCGCCGAGCGTCTCGAGGATGCGGTACGCAACATCGAGTACGTGCGTGACATCGACGCCTCGCATCCACGCCTGGCCTTCCTGGATACGCAAATCGTGCGCGAGCGCGAGCGCCTCAAGCTCACTGAAGCCCGCGACGTCAGCAATCGCGTGCGCCGGCTGGTCGACCAGGCCGCCGAACGCATGTCGGGCGGACGACTGATTGCACCGGCCAACGGCAACGCCCGCGATGCACTGCTCGAAGCCCGCCGCCTCGATCCCACCGATCCGATGGTGGCACAGGCCATACGCGACTTGAGCGCGCGGCTGACCGACGAGGCCGGCAAGTCGCTGGCCGCAGGCAAGATGGATGAGGCGCGGGCTTATGCGAGCGGCGCACGTCAGCTCGGTTCCGCCGGCGCCAATTTGTCCCAGATAGAACGCACGCTGGCGAACAACGCACGCTCGGCTGCCGGCTCGCCCGTGGTCAATGCCAACGCGACCGCCGCGAATGTCGCCGCCGCCCCCGCTGCGCAAGCCGGCGCAGCCAACGCCGATGCACTCATCGCCGAGACCCGTCAGCGCCTGATCGACGGCAAGCTCATCGAACCGCCGGGCGAAAACGCCCGCGACGCACTGTCGCGACTGCGCGAAGCGGCGCCGAACCGGCCCGAAATCGAAGAACTGTCACGCGTCCTGGCCACTCGCCTGGTCAACTCCGCCAAGCAGGCCAGCGCAGCCAAGTCTCTCGATCGTGCGGCGCAACTGCTGGTCGCGGCGCGCGCCGTGGGCGCTCGTTATGACGAACCTTTCATAGCGCAGGCGGAAGCGGAACTCGCCGCGCTGCGCGATCAAGGCAAGCAGCAGGATTGGGTGTCGGCCGGCGCGCTCAAGCGCACCCGCATGGTGGAGCCCGTCTATCCGGACACGGCGCGCAAGCGCGGCATCGAAGGCTGGGTCGAACTCGCCTTCACGGTGACTCCCAGCGGCACGGTCCAGGACATCGAAGTGCGCAATTCGGATCCGGCCAGAATGTTCGACGATTCGGCCATCAGCGCGGTACGTCAATGGCGCTTCGAGCCGGTGGAGCGCAACGGACAGAAAGTTTCGCAGCGCGCCCTGGTCCGCCTGCGTTTCATTCAACCAAACTAGGCCGAACCACGAGAAGCCGACCCCGTCCGCGCGCCATATCCAGTAGCATACCGCGAGGTACCTGACTGCTGGAGTGGATGCATTGAGACCCCGCCTGCCCGTTCGCCTAGCCCTGTCGATCCTGCTGTGCGCCGGTATCGGCGCCCACGCACAGACCCAGGCCCCGCCGCCGCCCGCGACGTTCTTCGGCTTCCAGATGGGTGCCGATCGCAAGCTCGCCGACTGGGACAAGCTGCTCGAGTACTACCAGACGCTGGCGCGAAACTCCGACAAGCTGAAACTGGTCGAACTCGGCAAGAGCAGCGAGGGACGGCCCTATATCGCGCTCTTCATTTCGTCGCCGGCCAATCTCGCCAAGCTCGACGAGTATCGCGCCATGAACTCCAAGCTCGCCGATCCGCGCGGCGTATCCGAAGCCGAGATCAAGCGGATCGTCGCCGAGGGCAAGGCCGTCATCATCCAGTCCTTCGGCCTGCATTCGACGGAAGTGGCCGGCACGCAGACGGCCGCTGAGTACGTCTACGACTCGTTGACACGCACCGACGAGGAGGCGAATCGCATTCTCGACAACGTCATCAGCATCGTCATGCCGTCGATCAATCCCGACGGTACGCAGATGGTCGGTGATTGGTACATGAAATACGTCGGTACCGAATACGAGGGAGTATCCCCGCCCTGGCTGTACCAGAAATATTCGGGACATGACAACAACCGTGACGGCTTCGCGCTGAACCTGCCGGAGTCGCAGCTACTCGGCAAACTCATGTATCGCGATTGGCTGCCGCAAGCCTATGTCGATCATCATCAAATGGGCGGTGGCAATGCCAGGCTGTATATTCCGCCTTACGCGGAGCCGATCCGGCCCGCGGGTGCACCGCTGGTATGGCGCGAAATGACGTGGTGGGGCGCGCACATGGGCAACCGGCTCGAAGCGGCTGGCAAAACCGGCGTCATCGGCTCCGCGATCTATTCCGGCTGGGGCCATATGGGCTTCCACTGGATCACGCCGTTTCACAACATCGCCGGCATGCTGACCGAGTCGGCCAGCGCGCGTCTGGCCACTCCAGTGTTCGTCCATCCCGATCAGCTTCGCGGCGGCCCTCGCAACCTGCCCCAGTACGAATCGCAGGTGAACATGCCCAGCCTCTGGCCCGGCGGCTGGTGGCGCGTCCGCGATATCGTCGAACAGCAGAAGATCGCGGCGTGGGCAACCGTCGACCTGGCGGCCCGCAATCGTGAGACCGTGCTCTGGAACATGTATCTCAAGGCATCGCGGCAAACCGAGCGCGGCGCCGATGGCGAGGTCAAGGCCTACGTGATTCCCGCTGCCCAGCACGATCCGCTCACGGCCTACAAACTGGTGAACATGTTCCTGGATTCCGGCGTCGACGTGCGACAGTCCAAGGCGCAATTCATCGCCGACGGCAAGGTATACGGTCCGGGCTCGTTCGTGATCCCCATGGCACAGCCGAAATGGGCACTGGTACGCTGGATCGTCGGCCGCACGTTCTATCCGGACAACAGTTACACGCGCGACCGCGAGGGCAACCCGATCCGTCCCTATGACATGGCCACGGACACCATCGGGGAGTTCATGGGCGTGCGCACCGATCCGGTGGCAGAAGCGATTACCACGGATCTGTCACGCCTGAAGGAACACGTCGCGCCGCAGGGCCATGTCGCGACGGACGCCGCCAACGGTTACGTCCTCGACGGTCGGCTGAACGACAGCTTCCGGGCGGTGAATCTGCTGCTCCAGAAAGGTGTCGCGGTGCGGCGTGCAAGCAAGGCGTCGGACGATGGCAGTGTGCGTGCCGGTGACTTCCTGGCAGCCACCGCGGACGCGGGCATTGCTGCCGAGACCGGCGTCAACTTCACCGCCGCGACCACGCCGGTCGCGGCGGCTTACGAGATCCGCAAACCGCGCATTGCCATGTATCAGCGCTACAACGGCGGCAACATGGATGAAGGATGGACGCGACTGGTGTTCGAGCAGTTCAACGTGCCGTTCAAGTCGATCATGGACGCGGCCATCAAGAAGGGCGGGCTCGCGGCGAGCTACGACGTGATCGTACTGCCGTCCGATTCGGTCGCCTCGATGACCGGCGAGCGGCCAACCGACGCGGCGCGCCCCGGACAAGACGGACGCGGCGCCAAGCCGAAGCAGCCACCGGAGTTCCGCAGCGGCTTCGGTGCGGAGGGGGTCAAGGCGCTGACAGCATTCGTCGAGCAAGGCGGCACTCTGGTGACGTTCGCGCAGGCGGGCGACCTGGCGATTCAGCGCCTTGGTTTACCGCTGCGCAACGTGGTCGAGAAACTGCCGGGCAAGCAGTTCTGGTCGCCGGGGTCGACACTGCACGTGCGTTTCGAGAACACCAATCCGCTCGCCTACGGCATGCCATCGGAGGGGCTCGCGCTGTTCCTGGCGGGCAGCCAGGTCTATGAGATCACCAACACGGAACGGGCGGAGGACATCGAGATCCTCGCGACGTACGCCGAGCGCGACATTTTGCAGAGCGGCTGGTTGCTGGGTGAACAGCTGATTGCGAAAAAGGCCGCGGCAGTGGCCGTGAAAATGGGTAAAGGCAAGGTCGTACTGTTGGGCTTCCGGACCCAGAACCGCGCGCAAACACACGGCACATTCAAACTCGTGTTCAACGCGCTGTTGAACAGCGAGCGATCGTAGCGGTGATTCGCGGAGCGCACCGGCCGGTGCGCTCCGCGGCCTGCGCGGTCAGCTACGGTTGCATGCTCCAGACGCCTTCACCGCTGCGGCAGGCCTTGCCTTGCTTGACACTCGACTTGCCATTCAGACTCGATTTGAGTCTGAAATCACGGCAGGCCGCGCCGCCGCCCTTGGTGCCGGCCAGCGGGGTGAGAACATAGCTGACACCGGTACTGTCATTGCGCCAGCGCAGATCATGGCCGTCCTGCACCAATTCGAGGCCATGCCCGAAGCAACCGCGATCGCTTTCGTCCATGTCCCGTCCGATTTCCCGCCCGATCACCGCGCCAAGCACGCCACCCACGATGATGGCCACGGTCCGGGTGGTACCCTCCCCGACCCGCGAACCGATGGCGCCACCCACTGCGGCGCCCAAAACGGTACCAATGGCCTTACGATTACAGGTTCCTTCGACGACTCCGTAGTCACGCGACCACTGCCTGCCCGTGTACCCCACATAATTGGGGTCATGCTTCTTGCGCCAGCCGTGCGCAGGCGCATGTGCCGGTGGATCGGCCAACGCGGTAATGGCAACCATGCAGCCCAGCAGCATGGCCACCCATTTGCGGGCGTCGATCTGGAAAGCTGTTGCGAACGGGTTGAACATACGATCGATCTCCATGGAGCCAGCTTCATATACTAACAAGTTCGCAGAAATTCGAGAATTGAGCTGCCATTGTGCGGTTTTACGCCCCTTACACAGGCTTGACGCTGGGCTCGCCTGGCCTCATAAAACGCTCCCCTACCACGCTAGTGGAGACTCGTCCCTTGGAAAGAAGCTGGATCGAACGCGACGCCGCCGTGGTATGGCATGGCTTCACCCAGATGGGCTGCTATGGCGACAACGCGCCGGTGATCGTCGAACGGGCCGAAGGGCACGAACTGATCGACACGGCGGGCAAGCGCTACTTGGACGCGATCTCCTCGCTGTGGGTCACCACGCTGGGCCACCGGGTGCCGGAACTGGACCAGGCGCTGCGAGCCCAACTGGACCGGGTCGCTCATACCACTCTGCTGGGCAATGGCAACCGCATGGTCATCGAGTTCGCCGAGGCCCTGGCCAAGGTCGTGCCGGTGGACCAGCCGCACATGGTCTTCGCCGCCGACGGCTCATGCGCGGTCGAACAGGCGCTGAAAATTGCGTTCCAGTACTGGACCAACCAGGGCATCACCGAACGCACCACCTATCTGACCTTCAGCAATGCCTACCATGGCGACACTGTGGGTTCGCTGTCGCTGGGAGCTGGCGGTTTCGGCACCCGGATCTTCGATCCACTGCGCTTTCCGGTGCTGCGGGCTCCCGCTTTCGTGGAACCTGGGGCTCTGGAAACCGCAGCCAGGATGGTTCGTGAACACCGCGACATTCTCGCCGCCGTGGTGGTCGAACCCTTGGTGCAGGGAGCTGCGGGCATGCTGACCGCGCCCGCGGAAACGTTCGCCCAGCTTGCCCAGGCGTGCCACGAGACCGGCGTACTGCTGATTTGCGATGAAGTCGCCACCGGCTTCGGACGCACCGGCACCTTGTTCGCCTCCGAGCAATGCGGCCTGCGGCCGGACCTGCTGTGCCTGGGCAAGGGCATTACCGGCGGCTACCTGCCCATGTCGGCGACGGTGGCCAACGACAAGGTGTTTCGGGAGTTTCTCGGGCCCGACCTCAGCGAACGCACCTTGTATCATGGACACTCTTACGGCGGAAACGCCCTGGCCGCGGCGGTCGCCTTGCGCCACCTGCAATTGATGGAATCGCGCTCGGTATTGCAGAACGTACGTGCGCGCTCCGCACAGTTGCGGGATGGCCTGTCGCAATTGCAGCGTTTCACCTGCGTGCACGAAATCCGTCTGGTCGGCCTGATGGGTGCCGTCGAGCTGGACACTACCGATGATCCGCTGCTGGCACGCCGAGTCTGCGCCGCCATGGTGCGCCGTGGCGTCCTGAGCCGCTCCATGGGCCCGGTGGTCACCATCGTGCCGCTGCTCACCAGCACGCGTGAGGAAATCGACCGGATCGTCGACACCCTGGGCGCGGCACTGGAAGAGGTCAGCATTTGATGTGGTCGCAGTGGGCGGAAGATCAATTGGCCGCCATTCGTCGCGCCGATCGCTGGCGCAGCCTGGTCGCCTTCGACGCGCTCGGCGCCGCTGGCTCGTTGCGCGGCCGCGATGTGATTGCGTTTTCTTCGAATGACTATCTCGGCCTGAGCCAGCATCCCGCCGTGCGCGCGGCGGCCCGCGACGCCATCGAGCGCTTCGGCACCGGCGCCACCGCCTCGCGGCTGATCGTCGGCACGCGCAGCTTGCACATCGAACTGGAAGCGGCGTTGGCGCAGTCCAAACAGATGGAACGTGCGCTGGTCTTTCCCAACGGCTTCGCCGCCAATCTCGGCGTGCTCAGCGTAATGGGAGTCGCGGACGCGACCATATTCAGCGACGAGCTCAACCATGCCTCGCTCATCGATGGCAGCCGCCTGGCCAAGGCCAAGGTGGTGATTTATCGGCATTGCGATCTGGAACACCTGGCCGAGCTGATGCGGGTCACGCCGGGCCGCAAGATCGTAGCCACCGATGCGGTGTTCTCCATGGACGGCGACGTGGCGCCGCTGCAGGGGCTGGCTCGCCTGTGCCGGGAACACGATGCCTTGCTGGTGCTCGACGAGGCTCATTCGGTGCTCGGCCCCGATCCCGACGTGAATGCCTGCGAATTGATCCGGGTGGGCACGCTGTCCAAGACCCTGGGCTCGCTCGGTGGCTGGGCAGCCGGACCGCGGCCGTTGATCGAACTACTGATCAATCGCGCACGCTCGTTCATTTTCACTACCGGCCTCACTCCCGCCGACGCCGCGGCGGCCCTCGCGGCACTGCGTATCTGCGACAGCGACGAGGGCGACACGCTACGCACTCGGCTGCGCGGACTGATCGACACACTGGTGGCAGGACATCCATCGCCGGTGATACCGATTGTGCTGGGCGAAGACCGGGCCGCGTTGGAGGCGGCGGAATACTTGCTGCGCCAGGGCATCTACGTCCCTGCCATTCGTCCACCGACCGTGCCCGCGGGGACGGCTCGACTGCGCATAGCGCTGTCGGCGGTACATACCCCCGCTATGGTTCAAGAACTGAAAGGCGCGCTGGACACACTGCGCTCGAACGGCACGGCCGGCGACTGATGACCGCGCGTCCGCGACAACTCATCGGCCTGCTCGGCACCCAGACCGAGATCGGCAAGACCTGGGTGGCGGCCCGGTTGCTGGCGCACGCCAGAAAACAGAGCCTGCGCGTTGCCGCCCGCAAGCCGGTGCAGTCCTTCGAACCCGGCCAGGGCCCCACCGACGCGGAGCTGCTGGCAGCGGCTACGGGCGAACGCGTCGATGAGGTGTGTCCACCGCACCGCAACTATCCCCTGGCGCTGGCGCCGCCCATGGCAGCGGACCTGTTGCAACAACCGCGCATCCTGCTCGCTGAACTGTGCGCGGAAATCCACTGGCCGGCCGATACCGAGCTCGGTTTGGTGGAGACAGTGGGAGGTCCGCGCTCGCCTTTAAGTCACGACGCGGACAGTGTCGACCTGATTCAGCGCCTGCGGCCCGATCGGGTGATCCTGGTGGCCGATGCCGGCCTCGGTACTCTCAACGCCGTGCGGCTGTCGCTGGCCTGCCTGGCCCCGCTGACGGTCATAGCCCCGCCGGCCATCACAGTATTCCTGAATCGCTTCGACGCCGGCAACGAACTGCATCGGCTCAACCGGGACTGGTTGCTGCACCGCTACGGCGTGCAGGTCGTCACCGAGATCGCCGAACTGCTAGCGTGAACGATGGCGCCGGAAGCGCCATTTCAGCATGGGGGACTATTTCCAGACGTTGGCAGTGCGCTCGAATGCTTTGTGCTGCGGTTGGACCACGCAGAACCGCTGACCGGTCGGCGCCTCCAATACCCACCAGCGCGGAAATTGCTTGACGCGCTTGGCGCCCAGCGCCTCCAGGCGCTGGACTTCCGCTTCGATATCATCGGCCTCGATGTCCAGGTGCACCCGGCTTTCGTGCGTCACTTTCTGCACTTCGAGATGAGGCGCCTGCTCGCCGGCGAGCAGTTGCCGATACTCCTGCGGCCCCGATTCCTCGGCCAATGGCCGCAGGGGGTAGCCAAGCGCGGCGCTCCAGAACCTGGCGGCAGGCTCCAGATCCTCGGTGTTGCAGTCGATGATGAAACCAGCGAGTTGGCTCTTGTGCATGAGATCCGCTCCAGGTTCATGATGTCGCGGCCGCGCGACGCGGCACTCAGGCGTTTGGGTTCTGTCCGCGCCGTGCAATGTTGATCGCGTCGATGATATCGCTGACATCGGGGCGTGACAGGAGTTCCAGCGTATCCAGTTCGACCTTGCGCTGCCAGTTGGCATGTTCCCGGTCGGTGCCGGGCACATTGACCGGATCGATCATGCCGATCAGGTCCTCGATCTGGATCATGACCAGCTTGGCCTGGGACAGGCCCAGATAGGATTGGATGGCGCGCGCCAGGGCCGGCGAATAGGGGGGCAGCCCATGCGAGGGTTGCCAATGCCACAGCCCCTGCGCCACCAGGGCATGCATCATGGCGGGAAGCTCCTGGGTACGGGTGCGGCGCACCTCGTCGCGCAGTGTTTCATTGGGATACAAGTTCAAGCGCTCGCGCAACGCGATGTCATGGCTCTCCCACCAGCCGCGCAACGTCGGAAGATCATGAGTAGTCACCGTCGCGAGTGAATTACGGACATATTGCGCCGGCACCTTGAAAGCGCCGTTGGCCTCCTTCTCGAACAGCAGCACCTTGTAGTGATTGAGTTCGTAACGCTGCATCGCAACGCTCATTTCCTGCGGCACCGTACCGAGGTCCTCGCCAATCACCAGGCACCGCTGCCGCACACTTTCCAGGGCCAGGATGGAGATCAGATCGTCGAGCGGATAGTGCACATAGGCGCCCTGCGCCGAAGTCAGCCCCCCAGGCACCCACCATAACCGGAACAGCGACATGACATGATCCAGTCGCAGCGCCGCCACGGCGCGCATGTTGTTGCGTATCATGGCGATGAAGGGACGATATTGCTGGGCGCGCAGCTGCACGGGATCCTGCGGTGGCAACCCCCAATCCTGGCCCTTCAGGGCCAAGGCGTCGGGTGGCGCGCCCACCGAGGCGCGCTGCACGTAAAGACTCCTGTTCGACCAGGTTTCAGAACCCGCGGGATTGGCGCCGACCGCGACGTCACCATACAAGCCCACTGACATGCCACTATCGTGCGCAACCTTCTGCACGGCGCTCAGCTGAGTCTCGGCCAGCCACTGCAGGTACAGGAAGTACTCGACGTCGGCTAGCCGCTCGCGCGCGAAACGACGCACGGCAACCGAGTTGGGGTCGCGATACTCTTCCGGCCAACTCGGCCAGCCCCAGTACTGCGAACCCTGCGCGCGCCAATGCGCGTCCAGGGCATCGAAAACGGCATGCAGCCGCAGTGGTTCACCCCGCTCCTCGACGTACTTGCGAAATGCCGTGGCACGCGGTGTGGCCTGCGCCAGGTGCGTGTCACGGAAACACTGATAGAGCATGCGCAGCACTTCGAATTTTGCCGCCGCCACCTTGGGATAATCGACCTGCGGCAATTCACGCAGCTGCCGCAGGCGCGCCTGGAAGTCCTTGCTCTCCACCCAGTGCCGCGCCAATTCGCATTGCTCGAACTCCGGCACATCGGCAACGGCTACATAGAGCACGTTCAAGAACAACCGGCTGGACGGACTGTAGGGCGAAATATGCGCGGGGTTGGCCGGCATCAAGGCATGCAAGGGATTCAAACCGATCAGACCGCAACCCCGCGCGGCGGCGGCCACCACCAACTCCCGCAGGTCGGCGAAATCTCCCATGCCCCAATTGCGGGTCGAACGCAGGGAATACAGCTGTACCGCCAGGCCCCAGGCGCGTTGCGACTCGGTTTGCAGCGAGGCCGGCTCATGGCAGCGCTGCGGAGCGACGATCAGGCTGCAGCAGGTACTGGCGCCCGCCTCCGGCACCACCAGCAACTGGTGATAGCCCAACGGCAAATCACCCGGCAGCGGCAGCTCATGGCGTACGAACTGGCGTCCCGCCACCTCGCCACGCTGCAGCACCGCAAGGTCCGCGACGCGCACCGATCCGTGCAATGGCTCACCGCACTCCAACGTGACGGTCCATTGCAATCGCTGAACACCGAGGCTGGCGGGAATGCAGACCGGCACGGCGGCGGCGCCCTGCTGTAGAACGACCACCAGCGGCACCATGCGCTGCCAGTCGATGAGCCGCAGCGAGCCCATCGCCGCCTCAACCGCGCGCGGATCGGCGACATCCAGCCCCAGTGCCGTCAGAATCGCCGCCCGGCTGGCGCTCGCAACTCGTTTGGGCTGGCCGCGATAGTCCGCGTAGACCGCACCTATGCCATAGAGATCCGCGAGCTGATCGACACTGGTAGTCATGGCAGCGCTCGATGCAAGGACTTAAGTCTCCACCACGAAGCCGCTGCGCACATGCAGCGGCGCATCGCCGTCGGCCAGCAACACGCACGAATGGGGGGCGACCACGCAGCGCTCACCGGCGGCAAGACGATTGCCGAGATCGTTGGCACGCCAGTGCGCAGTGTCGAACACGATCTGCCATACCGCATGGGTGACGGGCTCGGGCAGACAGAAATCGATCGGCTCGCCGCTGCTGTTGCACAGGAACAGCAAATGACCGTTCGGGCTGCCATGCGGATCGGTGAACGCCTGTCCGATCAACACTCCGATGGCGCGCGCGTTGCCATCGTGCCAATCCGCCGCGGTCAGCTCATGACCCAGCGGATGCCGCCAACTCACATCCTTGTGCTCCCGGTCCACTTGCCGGGCGCCTTTGAGGAAGGTATCGCGCCGCAGTCCCGGGGTCTGCCGGCGCAGCGTCAACAACTGGCGCACGAAAGTGGTGAGCCAGACGCGGCGCGACGCCAGCTCCCAGTCGATCCAACTGATCTCGTTGTCCTGGCAGTAGGCGTTGTTGTTGCCGCGCTGGGTGCGGCCGAATTCATCGCCCGCCTGCAGCATGGGCACGCCCTGCGACAGCAGCACCGTGGCCAGCATGTTGCGAACCTGCCGCTCGCGCAGGTTCAGGATGTCCTTGTCCTCGGTCGGGCCTTCCACGCCGCAATTCCAGCTCAGATTGTGATTGTGACCATCGCGGTTGTCCTCGAGGTTGGCCTCGTTGTGCTTGTCGTCGTAGGCCGTGACATCATGCAGCGTGAAGCCATCGTGACACGCCAGATAGTTGATGCTGCAGGTAGGCCGGCGGCCGGAGTTCCGGAACAGGTCGCTGGAACCGGCGAAGCGCTCGGCAAAGTCGCCGAGAATCCCGGGATTGCCCCGCCAAAAGCCACGCAGGGTGTCGCGATACAGGTCGTTCCATTCGGCCCAGGCACCCGGGAAATGCCCCAGTTGGTAGCCTTCGGGGCCGACGTCCCAGGGCTCGGCAATCAGCTTCACGTAGCGCAGCGCCGGCTCGGCCGCCACCGCCTTGAAGAACGCCGCATCGGTGCGGAACTTGCCGTTGTCGCGGCCGAGCACGGCGGCCAGGTCGAAGCGGAAGCCGTCGACATGCATTTCCTCGACCCAGTAGCGCAGACAATCGATGATCAGCTGGCGCACCATGGCATGCCCGGCCGAAACCGTGTTGCCGGTGCCGCTGCGATTCAGGTAGTGGCGCGGATTGCCGGGTTCGAGCTTGTAGTACGCGGTATTGTCCAGACCCCGCAGGCTCAGAATCGGCCCCTGCTCGCCCTCCTCGGCCGTATGGTTGAACACCACGTCCAGGATGACTTCGATGCCGGCCGCGTGCAGCGCCTTCACCATGGTCTTGAATTCGCTCACCGGATCTTGGCGGGCGTACTCACGGGCGGGCGCGAACCACGCGATGGAGTTGTAGCCCCAGTAGTTCACCAGCCCTTTGTCGGCGAGAAAGCGTTCGGGCACGAAGGCCTGGACCGGCATCAGCTCCACGGCCGTGATGCCGAGGGATTTCAGGTACTGGACGATCTCGGGGTGTGCCAGGCCCAGGTAGGTGCCGCGCTCCGGTTCAGGCACCCGGGGATGCAGCTTGGTGAAGCCCTTGACGTGCAGTTCGTAGAGCACGGTGTCGCGCCATGGCGTGGCCGGCGGACGGTCTTCGCCCCAATCGAACGCGCCGTCGATGACCCGCGCCTTGTAATTGAAGGGCGCGCTATCGGCGGGATCGGCCCGCTCGATGGGCGTCGCGCCCCAGGCTGCTGGATGCTGGACTGCTGCTGGATCCTGGACTGCTGCTGGATCCCGGGCTACAGAATCCTGGGCAGCCGCGCCCTCGGCCAGCACCGTGCCCCGCAACGCATCGTTCCAGGTGAATTTGCCGGCCAGCGCGCGCGCATAGGGATCCAGCAACAACTTGGCGGAGTTGTAACGCAGGCCGTAGGCCGGATCGAACGGCCCCTGCACCCGCCACCCGTACACCAGGCCGGCAGCGCCATGGGGCGCTGGCAGAAATCCGTGCCAGACATTCTCGGTGCGTTCCGGCAACGCGATCCGAGCCAGTTCGTGCTCGCCGGACTCATCGAACAGGCACAGCTCGACTTTGAGCGCGCCACTCGAGAACACGGCGAAATTCACACCGTCGTCGACCAGCGTGGCACCCAGCGGCTCGGGCGATCCCGGTTGCAGACTCAAATTGGCGTACTGATTGACGTGCTGATCGTCGTGATGGGCAGACATTGCGGCGGTACCTATCCCTCTTTGCGCCAGACCATCATGGCCAACGGCGGCAGGTCGAGCTGAATGCAGGCGGGGAAATCTCCCCAGGGGCGCGGCTGGGACTCGACTTGCTCCTGCCGTGAATACCCGGATCCGCCGAAGCGGGTGGCGTCACCATCGAGCAGCTTGCGATATCGACCCGGCTCCTGCACGCCCAACGTATGGCCATTGCGCGGCACCGGCGTACAGTTCAGCACGACGATCAATTGCGTGCCCGGCTCACCGGGCAGACGCTGACGCAGGAATGCAAATACGCTTTCGTCGCTGTCGTCCACCTGGATCCAGCGGAAGCCCTGCCAGTCGTGTTCGCTGGCGTGCAGCTCCGGGTATTCGCGATACAGCCGGTTCAAGGCGCGGTTCCAGTCCTGCAGCTGGCGGTGATGCGCATACTCGAGGGCGCCCCAGGCCAAGTCCTCGTAGTCGCGCCATTCGTGCCATTGACCGAACTCACCGCCCATGAACATGAGCTTCTTGCCGGGATGCGCCGTCATATACCCGGTGAGCAACCGATAGTTGGCGCATTGCTGCCATTCATCGCCGGGCATCTTGCCGAGCAGCGAGCGCTTGCCGTGCACCACTTCGTCGTGCGACAGCGGCAGGATGAAGTGCTCGGAAAAGGCATAGGTGAGCGAGAACGTGACGAGCCGGTGCTGGTAGCGCCGATGCACCGGATCGAGCGCCATGTAACGCAGCGTGTCGTTCATCCAGCCCATGTTCCATTTGAAATGAAAGCCCAGCCCGCCCAGGTGCACCGGCCGGCTGACGCCCGGGAAGGTGGTCGATTCCTCGGCCATCATGACGACGCCGGGGAAGTCCTGCCCCACCACGCGGTTGAGCTGCCGCAGGAACTCGATGGCCTCCAGATTCTCGCGCCCCCCCTGCTGGTTCGCCAGCCACTGGCCCGGCTCGCGTCCATAGTCCAGGTACAGCATGGAGGCCACCGCGTCCACGCGCAGGCCGTCGATATGAAATTCCCGCAGCCAGTACACCGCGTTGGACACCAGGAAATTACGCACCTCGTGCCGGCCGTAGTTGAAGACATGGGTGCCCCATTCGACGTGTTCTCCCAGCCGGGGGTCCTGATGCTCATACAGATGCGTGCCGTCGAACCGCGCCAGGCCGTGCGCATCCTTCGGGAAATGGGCCGGCACCCAATCCATGAATACGCCGATGCCGGCACGATGACAGCGATCGACAAAGCGCCGGAAGTCGTTCGGCGAACCGTGCCGCGCGGTAGGGGCGAAGTGACCCAACACCTGGTAGCCCCAGGAAGCGTCGAACGGATGTTCGGCCACGCCCAGCAATTCGACATGGGTGTAGCCGAGATCGAGCAGGTAGGGAATGAGCTGGTCGGCCAGTTCGTCCCAGGTGAGAAACGCCGGCTTGCGATGCCAGGAGCGGCGCCAGGACCCGGGATGCATCTCGTAAATGGAAATCGGCGCCCGCAGCGGATCCCAGCCGCGTCGCCGCGCCAACCAATCCTGGTCGCCCCATTCGAAACCGGTCAGCTCCGCCACCACGCAGGCGCTGTCCGGCCGTAGCTGCATTTGCAGCGCGTACGGATCGGCCTTCAACTGCTGCCGCTGCTGCCGGGTGGTGATGGCGTATTTATAGAGCGCGCCGACCGAGACGCCGGGAATGAACAACTGCCACACGCCGGAATTCCCGGCGGGCCGCATGTCGTGGCGCCGGGCATCCCAGCCGTTGAAGTCCCCCACGACGCCGACCCCGGCGGCATTCGGCGCCCAGACCGCGAACTGCGTGCCGGCCACCGAGTTCTCGACATGCGGGTGCGCGCCCAGCAGCTGGTAGGCGTGATGGTGATTGCCTTCACCGAACAAATGCAGGTCGAGATCGGACAATGGCATGGGTGTGGACTGCGGTTGAATCTCCCGCGCGGCAGTTCGGTTCAAATGACGGGCTTGATGGCCCAGATGGTGTCGGCGTATTCGCGAATGCTGCGGTCGCTGGAAAACGGCCCCATGCTCAAGGCATTGAGCACCGCCTTGCGCGTCCACTGCTGCTGGTCGCGGAACAACGCATCCACCTGGTCCTGGGCCGCGACATACGACTGGAAATCGGCCAGTACCAGGAAATGCTCGCCGTCGCTCAACAGGCGGTCGGTCACGGTCTTGGAATCGGCGATGTTCTGCGGGGTGAACAGTCCGGATTCGAGGGTCTCGATGGCCCGCTTCAGTTCGGCGTCCTCGGCCAGCAGCTGCGACGGCGAATAGCCCTGGGCGCGCCGCGCCACCACTTGTTCGGCGGTCATGCCGAAAATGAAAATATTCTCCGCGCCCACCGCATCGCGAATCTCGATGTTGGCGCCGTCGAGCGTCCCGATGGTCAGCGCGCCGTTGAGCGACAGCTTCATGTTGCCGGTGCCCGAGGCTTCCATGCCGGCGGTGGAAATCTGTTGCGACAGGTCGGCGGCCGGCATGATTTCCTGGGCCAGCGATACGTCGTAGTCCGGCAGGAAGCACAGCTTGAGCTTGTCGCCCACCCGGGGATCCGCATTGATGACCCGGGCCACGTTGTTGACCAACTTGATCACCGCCTTGGCCATCCAATATCCCGGCGCGGCCTTGCCGGCGATGATCACCACGCGCGGCACGATATCGGCCATGGCTGCGTAGCCGCCCTGCTCGTGCCGATCGAGGATGCGCAGGTAACGTACCACCACGTAGAGCAGGTTCAGCAGCTGCCGCTTGTATTCGTGAATGCGCTTGACCTGCACGTCGAACAGGGCGTCGACATTCACTTCCACGCCGAGCAGCGAGGCGATGGTACGGGCCAGCCGCTGCTTATTCGCGCGCTTGATGTCATGGAAGCGCCGGCAGAAATCGGCATCGTCCACCGCCCATTTCAGACGCTCCAGGTCCTCCAGATCGTTTTCCCAGGCCGAGCCCTGCTTTTCGGTGATCAACGCCGACAAGCCCGGGTTGGCCTGCTTCAGCCAGCGACGCACCGCGATGCCGTTGGTCACGTTGGTGAAGCGCTCCGGCCACAGCTGTGCGAAATCGGCGAAAATGGTCTCGCGCATCAGGCGTGAATGCAGCTTGGCGACCCCGTTGACCTTGTGGCTGCCGACCACCGACAGGTACGCCATGCGCACGCGACGGTCGCCGTCTTCGCCGATCAACGACATGCGCCGGCGCCGGTCCATGTCGTGGGGATACTTGGCGCTCACTTCTTCGAGGAAATCGCGATTGATCTGGTAGACGATCTGCAGATGGCGCGGCAGCAGGTGCTCGAACAAATGCACCGGCCAGGTTTCCAGTGCCTCCGGCAGCAAGGTGTGGTTGGTGTAGCTGCAGATGCGCCGGGTGATGCGCCACGCATCGGCCCAGGCCACCTGATGCTCGTCCACCAACAGGCGCATCAGCTCGACCACGGTCAGCGCCGGGTGGGTATCGTTGAGCTGGATGGCAACCGCCTCGTCCAGCTGGTCCAGGCCGCGGCCATTGGCCAGGTGCTGCGCCAGAATGTCCTGCAACGAGGCGCTGACGCAGAAGTATTGCTGGCGGAAGCGCAGCTCCTTGCCTTGCGGTGTCGAATCGTCCGGATACAGCACCCGGGTGAGATTCTTGGCATCGATCTGGTCGGCCACCGCCGCGGCATAGTTACCGGCGTTGAAATTCTCGATATGGAACGGGGTCACCGCCCGACCCGACCACAAACGCAAATGATTGACCGTCGGGCTGCGATTGCCGGGGATCAGCAGATCGTAGGCCACCGCCCAGACGTCGCGCGTCTCCAGCCATTGGTTGACCACCTGGCCCTGTTCGTTGCGGCTGGCCTGACAGCGCCCGCCGAAACGCACCCGGTAGCGGATGCCGCCGCGGCCACTTTCCCAGAAGTTAGCCATGCCCAGCCACGAGCTGGCCACTTCGCGCTGGCTGCCATCGGGATTGATGACCTGGGTGAAGATGCCATAGTCGTAGCGGATGCCGTAACCGGTGGCGGCATAGCCCAACGTGGCCAGCGAATCCAGGAAGCAGGCCGCCAGGCGGCCCAGGCCGCCGTTGCCCAGGCCGGGGTCTTCTTCCTCCGCCGCGATGTCCTCGAGCTCGTGGCCGAAGGACTGCAGCACCTCGCGCACCTCATCGATCAGGCCATTGTCGAACGAGGACAGGGCGTTGATCAGGCTGCGGCCCAGCAGGAACTCCATCGACAGGTAGCAGACACTTTTGACGTGCGCATGGGCCACTCGCGTGCGGGTGGCGATCCAGCGCTCGGAGAGTTCCTCGCGCACGGCGATGGCCAGTGCGTCATAGAAATCGCGCCGTGTCGCTCCCGCTACCGACTTTCCCAATGAGCGCTCGAGACGATCGACGATCGCGTCGCGGACCGCTCCCTGGAGCAGAGCCTCGCCTCTCACTTCACATCCACCACCTTTTCCGAAACGATGCGCCAGGAGCCGGCCTCACGCACCAGGGTCAGTTCCTTGCGCAGCGAGTTGGCGCCGAATTTCTGCAGGAAGGTGGCGATGCGCCGGTCTTCGCCATCCGGCTCGATTTTCAGGGCCGTGATCATGGGGTCGGGGACCGGGCCGGTGGCGACTTGCTCGCGGCGCTGCTCCAGCCAGGCGGCGCTGCCGGCCGAATCGGTCGGGGCCACGAACGTCGCTGAATACAGTGCCAGCACGGCATCGGCTTCCCGCGCCGCCCAGGCCTGGGACCAGCTGGCCACCACTTCCTCGGGAGAACGGGCCACGGTGCCGGACGAACGGAAATAGGACGGCGGGTCGTCCAGGCAGCCCTGGCCGCTGCGCTGCTGGTCCGGGTTCGCTTTCACTTCGGGGATGGTCAGGGCCACTGAGCGGTCCGGCGAAGTCAGGCCGTCGGGCATGCGCAACTGGGGATTGTTGCGGGCGGCCAGATACGGTTCCTTGGGATCGACGCAGGTATTGGAGGACCTGAAAAAGCAACCCGCCAGCAGCGGCAGCGCAGCCAGGCTCAGCAGGCCCCATTTGAAACCGCGAATTGAGACGAACATCAGGAATTTTCTCGGGAACAGGTCGGAAACATCTTGAAAACGAAGCGACCGGCAGCGGGCCGGAAAGCCCCAGCCCCGCCCCGGGGATCGCCCCCGCGAGCCACGCGGTCGAACAAGCCGGCTACCGTACAGTCGGGTCAGGGGGCTTGTCCAGAACCGGTTCGCAACGCACCTCGGACTTCACCGACGAGGCGATGTAGCACTGTTCGTGGGCCTCGTGATGCAGGGCGTTCAATTCCTCGAGGCTGGGCTGGCGGCCGGCGAACACCACCTTGGGACGCAGCGTCACCGAAATCATGGCCATCTTGCCCTGCTCGTTCTTGCCCATGACGCCCACGACCTCATCGTCATAGCTGTCGACCACCCAGCCCTGCCGGCAGGCCAGGTCCAGGAACCAGAGCAAATGACAGCTCGACAGCGACGCCAGGAAGGCCTCCTCGGGGTCCACCGCCGCGGCATCGGACCACGGCACACGCACCACCTGCGGCGAACTCGAGCCGGGCACCACCGCCCCGCCATCGAAGCTCCAGCGATGGGCGCGGCTGTATTTGCGGTCGGTGAACGTCGCGCCGTCGCGACGCCAGGAAGTGGTGGCGGTGTATTGGCTCATGATCTTCGTCCTCTCGACGCAATGATATGCCCCGGCGGCGCCACAATCCTGCCAGCGTTGCGGCACAATGCTGCGTCAGCATCGCAGCCATGGGCCCGTTGGACCCGCCCGTTCGATCCTGGTTCCAGTTCATGGGCACAATGGAATTTCGTGCATGTCCGACCAAAAACAATCCGGCAATCCATTCCGCAACCTGCTGCATACCGTCTTCGGCGAGTTGACCTGGTCACCTCCGCGCTGGCTCGCCGCGGGTACGACAGCACTCAATAAGAACGGCACCGCAATGGCCGGCCGGATCCGCGCCAACCCGCGGCAGTCGGCCATTGCCGGTGTCGCGATCCTGGCGGTGCTGGTGGGTGGAGTCTGGGCTTGGCGCTGGTACCAGAACCAGCCCAAACCGGTGCTGGTGGCTTTCGAAGTCACCGCGCCCACGCCCACCTGCTACGACTGCGATCCGCCGGGCGCGCCGAATCCGTTGCTGGTGCGCTTCGAGTCCTCGACCGCGCCACTGGACCGCGTGGGCCATACGTTGCAGGCCAAGCAGGCCGGCGTGCAAATGAGCCCCAGCCTGGCCGGTCAATGGACCTGGGACGACGACAAGCTGCTGCGCTTTCAACCCGAGGCGGATTGGCCGGTGGGCGCCAAGGTCAAGGTCGAATTCGACCGCACCCAGTTCGCGGCCGCCCATGTCCGGCTGCAGAGCCAGGAGTTCGATTTCACCACCCCGCCCTTCGCGGCCAGGATCGCCGCCCTCGAGTTCCACCAGGACCCGCTGGTGGTGGGCAACAAGAAAGGGGTGGCCACCGTCAATTTCACTCACCCGGTCGACCCGGAAAAATTCGAGCAGCGCGTGCGCCTGCGCATGTTCGATCGCGTCTCGGACAAGATCGAGAAGGAGCTGCGGGCCCCCGGCTACACCGTGGTGTACGACAAGCTGAAGCTGAACGCCTACGTGCACTCGGTCCAGCTCGACATTCCGTCCAAGGCCGGACGGCTGCAACTCACCATCGAGCCGGGCGTGCAAGCCGCGCGCGGCGGCAATGCAACGGCAACGGAACTGACCAGCAGCGTGGCAATACCGGGCCTGAACAGCCTGAAGATTGCCGATCTTTCGCTCGACATCGCGCGCGACGAACGCAACGAACCGAACCAGGTGTTGCTGGTGAATGCCTCATTCTCGGTGCTGGAGCGCGACCTGCCCGGCAAGCTCCACGCCTGGCTGCTACCGTTGAAGCATCCCGACCCCAAGCTGCAGGAGCAGTTCGAACGACGCCATCGCGGCAAGCCGTTCCAGTGGACCGCCGCCAACTTCCGTCCCGAAGTACTCAACGCCAAAAACCAGCTGGAGCTGACCCCCATCCCGGGCGAGCGCGAGCATTATGAGCTGCACAGCTTCCGCTACACCGCGGACCCGGGCCGCCAGCTCTACGTGCGGGTCGATGCCGGGCTGAAATCGTTCGGCGGCTACGTGCTGGGCGAAGCGCAGGAACGCATCCTGCAGGTGCCGGAATTCCCGCGCGAACTCAGCATCCTGAGCAAGGGCGCGCTGTTGTCCCTGTCGGGCGAGAAGACGCTGTCCCTGTTCGGCCGCAATGTGCCGGCGCTGCGCATCGAGGTAGGCCGCCTGCTGCCGCGCCAGCTCCAGCACCTGATCACCCAGACCAGCGGCAATTTCGAGACCCCGACCTTCCACAACTGGGCGTTCGACGCCGCCAACATCACCGAACGGTTCGTCAAGACCGTGACGCTGCCCAAGGTGGCTCCCGGCCAGCCGCAGTATGAAGCCCTGGACCTGGGCGAGTACCTGGATGCCAAGGCCGGCGCTGCGGTCGGCGATCAAGCGGCGGACACCGTCAGTGACGGCAAGATTGCCGAGCGCCGCGGCATCTTCCTGCTGCGCGTGCAGGCCTGGGACCCGGACCAGAAGCGCCCGGTCGAGTACACCGGCAACAACTGGAACGACGCTCGCAACGGTTCGCTCTCCGACGCACGCCTGATCGTCGTCACCGATCTTGGTTTGGTCGTGAAGCGTGCCGTGGACGGCTCGCAAGACGTGTTCGTGCAATCGATCGCCACCGGCACGCCAGTAGCCGGGGTCAGCGTGGACATCATCGGCCGCAATGGCCTGGCCGTGCTGACCGAAACCACCGATGCCGACGGTCATGTGCGCTTCCCCGGACTGAAGAGCTTCCAGCGCGAACGCCAGCCGGTGCTGTACCTGGCGCGTCTGGGCAGCGACAGCTCGTTCCTGCCGTTCGACGAACGCGGCCGGACCCTGGATGTTTCGCGTTTCGAAGTCGGGGGAGTGGAGAGCAGCGCCGATCGTGGGGCATTGTCAGCTTACTTGTTCTCCGATCGCGGCATTTATCGCCCGGGCGAGGAGATTCATGCCGCGGCCATCGTCCGCAGCCAGGACTGGGGCCGCAAGTTCGAGGGCGTGCCGCTGCGGCTGGAAATCACCGACCCTCGCGGCACGGTCGTTCGCCGCGAGACCTTCACTGCGGGCGCCGGCGGCCTGGGTGAAATCCGTCACCCGACCCAGGAAAGCTCACCCACCGGCACCTATACCCTGGCGCTGTCGGTGGTGCGCAACCAGAACTACGGCGACCTGATCGGCTCCACCACGGTGCAGGTACGCGACTTCCAGCCGGATCGTCTGCGCATGACCATCGGACTGTCGGCTCAATCGGCCGACGGCTGGGTCTCGCCTGACGATCTCGCGGCGCGGATCCAGCTCCAGAACCTGTTCGGCACGCCGGCCGAGAATCGCCGCATCAGCGCCCAGATGACGCTGAGCCCGGCCTTTCCCGCGTTCCGCGGCTTCCCGGATTACCAGTTCCACGATCCGCAATACGCCAAAGAAGGCTTCAGCGAGCAACTCGCGGATGCCAGCACCGATGCGCAAGGCAACGTGACGTTGCCGCTGAATCTGCAGCGCTTCGCGCGCGCCACCTATCGCCTGCACCTGATCGCGCAGGGCTTCGAGGCCGACGGTGGCCGGGGCGTCACCTCCGAGGCGGCGCAGTTGGTGTCCAGCATGAAGTACCTGGTGGGCTACAAGGCTGACGGCGCGCTGGACTACTTGAAGCGCGGCGGCCAGCGCAGCGTCGACTTCATAGCCATCGATCCGCAGGCCAAACGCACGGCGGCCGACAACCTGAAACTGGCTCGCCTCGAAATCCGCTACGTGTCGGTGCTGCTGCGCCAGCCCAACGGCACTTATAAATACGAGTCGCGCCGCAAAGAATCGACACTGGAAGAAACCGCGCTGTCGATCGCAGCCACCGGACATACGCTGCGGCTCGCCACCGATTCGCCGGGCAACTTCGCCTACGTGGTACGCGACTCCGCAGGACAGCAGCTCGCCCGCGTCGACTACCAGGTCGCGGGCGAAGGCAACGTCACTCGCGCGCTGGAGAAGAACGCCGAACTGGAACTGTCGCTGGCGAAAAAGGATTACGCGCCGGGCGAGGAAGTCGAAGTCTCCATGCGCGCGCCCTACGAGGGCGCCGGCCTGATCACCATCGAACGCGAGCGGGTGTATGCCTGGCAATGGTTCAAGACCTCCACCACCAGTTCGATCCAGCGCATCAAGTTGCCGCCGGGCCTGGAAGGCAATGCCTATGTCTCGGTGACGTTCGTGCGCGATCCGGGCTCGTCGGAGATCTACACCAGCCCGCTGTCGTACGGCGTGCAATCGTTCTCCATCGACATCGATGCCCGGCGCAACCCGGTGACGGTGGAAACTCCCGCGCGGGTCAAACCCGGTCAGACCCTGACCCTGCGCTATCACACGCAAAGCCCGGCCCGCATCGTGCTGTTCGCGGTCGACGAAGGCATCCTGCAGGTCGCAGCTTACAAGACCCCGGATCCGCTGGGCCATTTCTTCCAGAAGCGGGCGCTGGAAGTCACCACCACCCAGATCCTGGACCTGATCCTGCCCGAATTCCGGCATCTCGGCCTGTCCGCCGCACCCGGCGGTGACGCCGAGGGCCTGCTGGGCAAGCATTTGAATCCCTTCCGTCGCAAGGGCGAAAAGCCCGTGGCGTACTGGTCGGGCATCCTCGATGCCGACTCGACGCCCCGTGAAGTGCAGTACACCGTGCCGGATTACTTCAACGGCACCCTGCGGGTGATGGCCGTCGCCGTCTCCGACGATCGCGTCGGCGTGCATGACAGCCGCACCCTGGTGCGCGGCGACTTCGTGCTCTCGCCCAATGCCCCGACCACGGTGACGCCGGGCGACGAATTCGATGTCAGCGTCGGCGTCTCCAACAATGTCGAAGGCTCGGGCGCCAACGCGCAAGTGGCGGTGACACTGGCAACCGATAGCGGCCTGGAAGTGGTGGGAGCAGCGAGCCAGCAGGCCGCCATCGCCGAAGGACGCGAAGGCTCGGTCCGGTTCCGGCTGCGGGCGCGTGATGAGCTGGGACCCAGCGTCCTCAAGTTCACCACCCGCATTCAGGGCAGCCAAGGTGTCAAAAGTAGCCAGGGGGGGGCCGTAGCCCAAGCCTCCGCCCGGCGCCAGATCGACCTGAGCATCCGGCCGGCCACGCCGTTCATGACCCAGCTGACGGCGGGCGTGCTCGAAAAAGGTCAACGCGATGTGCCGGTGACCCGCACGCTGTATCCGCAGCATCGCAAACTGGAGACAGGCATCTCGACGCTGCCCTTGCAGTTCGCGCATGGCTTCGTCAGCTACCTCGCGAACTATCCGTACGCCTGCACGGAGCAAATCGTCAGTCAAGCCATGCCAGCGGTCCTGCTCGCCGCACGGCCGGAATTCGGTTACGTGAAGACCGAGCCGGGCGCCGACCTCGCAGGCCTGATCAGTGAACTGCGCTCGCGGCAGAACGACGCCGGCGCATACCGGCTCTGGCCGGGCAGCGACCAGGTGGTCGAGTTCGTGTCGCTGTACTCGCAGCACCTGCTCATCGAAGCGTCCGAGCGCGGCGAGGCGGTGCCGGGCGATCTGCTCGAGAATGGCAACAACTCGTTACGCAGCATTGCCGCGCGCGATGGCAACAACCTCACTGAGGAGCGCCAGAGCGCCTACGCCATCTATCTGCTGACACGCCAGGGACAGCGCATGTCGGCCGAGATCGCCGCGCAGCGCAAACGCCTCGGCCAACGCTATCGCGGTCAGTGGGAGCAGGACATGACGGCCGGCTGGCTGGCCGCGGCGCTGCGCCTGATGAAGCAGGACCGGGATGCGGAGCAGCTGGTCTCGGGGCTCAAATTCAGCGCCAGCAACGATACCAGGACCGGCAGCGCGGATGAGGTCTACTACGACCCCATGACGCGCGATGCGTTGTTGCTGTTCGTCACGGCGCGTCATTTCCCCGAGCGGCTGCGCAGCATGCCCACCGAAGTCATGACCACACTGGCGCAACGGGTGACGGCGGGCTATTACCATTCGCTGTCCGCCGGCACCACCTTGCTCGCCTTGGACGCCTATGCCAAGGCGTCGGAAGGCGCGGCCAACAACTTCTCCATCGCCGAAGTGCTGCAGAACAAGGCGGTGCGTGCGCTCACCCTGCCGCACGAGCTGTTCCCTAAGGTGCCGTTCACCGACCAGGCGGCGGCGCTGCGTTTCGGCAACCACAGCGGCTTGAACGCCTACTATGTGATCTCGCAGACCGGCTTCGACCGCAAGCCCCCCACCGAGGCCATCAAGCAGGGCTTGGAGGTCATCCGCGAATACACCGACGCGGACGGCAAGCCGCTCACCCGCCTCACCATGGGCCAGGAAGTGAACGTGCGCCTGAAGTTCCGCGGCCTGAAGGCCCGTGATTCGAAAGATGATTACATCGGCAACATCGCCCTGGTGGATCTGCTGCCGGGCGGCTTCGAACTGGTCGTGCCCACCCAGGCGGCGGCCAGCCCGTTTGCGGAGGCCAGTGCCGAGTCGTCCGAGGGTGAAGCAGGTGGCGCCGCGGCCGGCGGCTGGCAATGCCAGATCTGCGTCGGCCCCACGCAAGCCATGCTCCAGTATGCGGACATGCGTGAAGACCGCGTCGTGTTCTATGTGGCCGCGAATCGCGACGTGCAGGAGATCGTCTATCGCATCAAGGCGACCAACGTCGGCAGCTACACCGTACCACCCGCCTACGGCGAAGCCATGTACGACCGCAGCGTGATCGCCCGCTCCACGGCAGGCAAGCTGACCGTGGAGCGCCCACCACAGTGACACGCCAGCCTCTCGGCACCGCCCAATGCCCGGGGAGCAACTGACATCCCGACACCGGCGCACGACGGAATCCGTGCGCCGTGCCGGTATCGCGCTGCTGTCGCTGGGCCTGCTCGCCGCCGCGCTGGTGACGATCAGGTATTGGCCCCGTGAACCGCTGGCCGCGCGCATCCCCTCCTCGACCGCGGTCTTCGACCACAAGGGCCGGCTGTTGCGACTCACGCTGGCCAGCGATGAGCAATATCGCCTGTGGACCCCGCTCGACCAGGTGGCGCCCGAGTTCGTCCAGGCGCTGCTGCTGCACGAGGACCAGCATTTCTACCAGCATTTCGGGGTGAACCCCGCGGCGCTGGTGCGTGCCGCGTTCTCCACCTACACCGGCGGACCGCGGGTCGGCGGGTCGACCATCACCATGCAATTGGCGCGTCTGTTGTATGACCTGAACACGCGCAGCATCGGCGGCAAGCTCGTTCAGATGGCGCGGGCCGTTCAACTGGAGCTGTGTTACTCGAAGCGCGAATTGCTGGAGGCGCATCTCAACCTGGTCCCTTATGGGGGCAACATCCAGGGCGTGGGGACCGCCAGCCTGATCTATTTCGGCAAATCGGCGCGGCGTATCGGGTTGGCCGAGGCCTTGACCCTGGTGCTGATTCCTCAATCGCCGGCGAGGCGCGACCCAGCCGCCGCCGAGCCGGCCGAACTGCGCGCGGCACGGGGGCGCTTGTATGCCCGCTGGAACGAGGAATATCCAGGCAAGGGCAGCCGTCACCAGTACGTTGCCGTGCCGCTGCGCTATGGGCGGGTGGCCGACCTGCCGTTCGCCGCGCCACATTTCACCGACCGCATCCTCGCGAACAATCAGCAACCGCCGGCCCAGGTCATCGACACGACCCTGGACCTGCCGCTGCAGCGCTTGACGGAGCGAGTACTGGCTGGCTACGTTCGCGAGCGTCGCCACATCGGCATCCATAATGCGGCGGCTTTGCTGGTCGACTACCGTGACATGTCGGTGCGCGCCATGGTGGGTTCGGCCGACTTTCATGCACGCGATATTTTCGGCCAGGTGAACGGCACCCTGGCCAAGCGCTCGCCCGGCTCGGCGCTCAAGCCTTTCATTTATGCACTGGCCATCGACCAGGGGCTGATCCATCCCATGTCGGTGCTGAAGGACGCGCCAACCTCGTTCGGCTCCTTCAGCCCCGAGAACTTCGACGGCCGCTTCGTCGGGCCGATCACCGCCACCGAAGCTCTGATCCGTTCACGCAACGTGCCTGCCGTGGCCTTGTCGTCTCAGCTGGCCAATCCTGGGCTGTATCAACTGCTGCGCAGCGCCGGGGTGGCACGAATGGCCAGCGAACAGCATTACGGCCTCGCGCTCGCGCTGGGCGGTGGTGAAGTCACCATGGAAGAAACCGCTGCCCTGTATGCCATGCTGGCGAATCGCGGCCGGCTGCAACCGGTACGTTACCTCGTGCACGAGCCCGTGACCGCAGGGCCGCGGCTGCTCTCGGAAGAGGCCAGCTTCATGACGCTGGAGATGCTGAAAAGCGCGCCGCGGCCGGACGATCCCTTCGCCCGCAAACAGGACCGTTTACGGGTCGCCTGGAAGACCGGCACCTCGTGGGGTTTTCGCGATGCCTGGACCGCGGGTGTGTTCGGGCCCTACGTGCTGATCGTCTGGGTGGGCAATTTCGACGGGCACGGCAACCCGGCCTTCGTCGGCGTGCAGGCCGCGGCGCCGCTGTTCTTCCGCTTGGTGGACGCCATCACGCTCAAGTATCCCAGGCTCACCGAACCGGTGTTCAGGCAGCCGCCGCGCCTGGAACGCGTCGAGGTGTGCAGCGCTTCGGGCGACCTGCCCAATGCCGACTGTCCGCAGACCACTCGCACCTGGTACATCCCGGGCGTATCACCCATCAAGGTCAGCCAGGTGCACCGGCGCGTGTGGATCGATACCCAAACGGGCCGGCAGGCCTGTCCGCCCTACGACCCTGCGACCACTCGCAGTGAAGTGTTCGAGTTCTGGCCCACGGACCTGCTGCAGCTGTTCGCCCAGGCCGGCATGCCCCGGCGCCGACCGCCCCCTCCTGCAACCTGTCAGCGTGATGTGCCCGGCGGCACACCGCCACACATTACTTCCCCTGTGACCTCAGCCACCTACACCGTGCGCGCCACCCGCGTCGGCACCGAATCCATCCCTCTCGCCGCCAACGCCGACAGCGAAGTTCGCAAACTGCATTGGTTCGTCGACGACACTTACGTCGGAACCGGTACGCCCGGCATCGCCATCGGCTGGAACCCGCAACGCTCCGGCCGCTACATCGTGCGCGCCGTGGACGACCGCGGCCGGGCGGATAGCCGGGAGTTGAATGTCGCGCTGGTGCGGTAAGCGCTGGTACGGCGGGGGATGGCGCTATCAATCAGCCGCCTTCTCACTATCAATCAGCCGGGTTCACAATGACAATTAGCCGGTTCTTTAATTACAATCAGCCGGAAATAGAATAAATTCCTTTAAATACAATTAGTTATTTGCCACGCTGGATCGAACTCCGCCGCAACTGACCCATCAAACCCGGCGAGCGGCTGTTTGCCGCGCCGATTTCAACGCTGTGAAGCTAGACTGCCAGCTTCTCTAGAACTTGAATCCGAAGCGCGCCTCGATGCTGCGCGGCCGGCCGTAAATCGCGGTATCGGAGTAGTACTCGTAGTAGAAGCGCTGCGTCAGATAGTCGCGATTGAACAAGTTGCGGCCGATCAAAGCCACGTAGTAGCGGGAATCGAGCGGCTCATAGCGCAGGTTGGCATTGACCAGACCATAACCGGCCTGACGCTCGCGGTTCAGATCGGCGAACTGCGAGAAAATGACTTTCGCTTGATAGCCCACCTCAGCCCGCGCCGTCAGCGAGCCATGGCCGCCTAGGTCGAACAGATACTCGGCACCCGCGGTAAAACTGGTCTTCGGTGCCGCTGGCGTCGGCAAGCCATGCAGTTCCTCCAACGTCATCGGCGAAACGAACCCCTTCAACTCGGTGTCCAGATACGCGCCGTTGAAATCCAGCTTCAGGTGGTCGGTGGGACGCCACGTGGTCGCCAGCTCGAAGCCGTAGATGGGAGCCTTGGCGGAATTGGTGATCTTGGTAAGAATGCCCGCCTGAGTGAACAACACTGACAACAACTGCAGGTCGGTGTAGTCGTAATAGAACGCCGCCGCGCTCAGCTCGGCCCGGCCATCGGCAAACGTATTCTTGCTGCCGATCTCATACGCCCAAATTTTCTCGGGCCTGTAAGGTTCGGCATCGGACAACCCCAGACTGACACCGCCGCTCTTGAAGCCTCGGGTAATGCTTGCATACAGCTTGTGGTTGTCGTCGGCCGCGTACTGCAGTACCAGCTTGGGGGTGAACGCATCGTTGGTGACTCCTCCGCTGGTGAACACCGGTTCCGGCAGGAACAGCGGCAACTCGAACCCGACCTCGCCAGACTGGCGCTCATTGGTGTAACGCGCGCCGGCCAATACGGAGAACTTGTCACCGAGCGGAACGGTGACTTCACCGAACACGGCCCAGCTCTCGTTGTGTCGTGAGATCGAATTCCGGGAGTAGAGGTATGGCTCGCCGTCCGGATACTCGGCATCGATTTCGTAGCCGCCGCTGGAGCTGCGCTGGCGGGAATAATAGGCGCCCGAAGTCCAGTTCACTCCCTGTGGGTTGCCGCCGGAAAGCTGGAACTCCTGCGAGAAGAACTTGGATTTACTTACGAAGTAGTTATTGAAAATCAACGCCCCGGCGCCATCGCCATCGAGCCGGCCGTCATCGCGATAGTCGACGTAGCCGGTCAACGATTTCAGGGTCACGCTCCCCAGATCCCAGGTAAGCGTCCCGGACAATATCGTGCCCTTGGCATCGGCACGGGGCGGCGTATCCAGGTTGATATGACGGATATCCCGACGCTGCGGCGCCAGATCGGCAAGATTGTGATCACCTGGGACATTGTTGCCGCCGTAGCCCAGCGTGCCCCGGTTCCTGGAGTATTGCGCCGTGAAGTCGGTGGACAACGAATCGGTCAGATCGTAGTGACCGCGCAAGCGGAACGCGCCGAAATTTCGATCGTCGATCTCGCCGCCGGCGGGGTTGATGTTCTTGGTATAGCCGTCGTCGTTCGCATAGGCACCAGCCAGGCGCAACCCGCCTCGTTCGCCCGTGGGCAAGGTCACGGCGGCTTGCGCCGCGATCAGGTTCTCGCTGCCATAGCCCACCCAGCCATCGGCTTCGAAATGATCGCCGGGGCCTTTGGAAAGGGTGTTGATCGCGCCACCCGTGGCATTGCGCCCGTACAGGGTGCCTTCCGGTCCCTTGAGTACTTCGATGCGCTCGAGATCGAATGCTTCCGTCAACGCCAGAGCGGAGTTCGGCAAGTAGATCCCGTCCATGTGCACCGCGACGGACTGCCCACCCGTGGTGATGTTGGTACCGACGCCGCGCAACGACAGGCGCGCGCCACCCGCGGCGCTTTCGATCTTCAATCCCGGGGTTTGATACTGCAGGTCGATGAGCGAGACCACACCGCTGTCGGCCAGGGTGTCACCGGAAAATACGTTGAGCGATGCGGGCACATCAATCGCACGCTCCTCGCGCTTGCGGGCGGTGACCACCACCTCGCTGATCAGTCCTTCGACTCTCAGCGTCGACGTCGTCTCCGCGGCCTGGCCCGGCAGCGGCACCAACATGACCGCCGTGACTGCCAGTACGTGAACGTGTCGAGAAATCAGCCGCTGCCGGAACAGTGGCAGCGCAGTTGCGCTCGAGTCGTGTACGGAATTCATCGTTCTGCCCCCTCCGCGATTTCTACGTTCGTTATATCAATAACAATTTGCACATTAGAATAATTAACTAACAATTTCTGTCAACGACAAACGCATGAAAAATTTGCATATGCGCAAAAAAAAAGCGGGCACCCGGCGTAGCAAGGAAAGGCAGGCGGGCATTACCAGTCCGCTTTTTGTGAGCGGAATGACTACAAATGTGGCAATGGGCGGGAGTGATGCCCTATCAATCAGCCGGCTTTACAATTACGATCAGCCGAAATATGAATAAATTCGTTTAAATACAATTAGTTACTAATCGCGCCTGATCGAACTCCGCTGTAGCTGGCTCAGGCCTGCGGCAAACGTTTCGCCGCAGGCCTGGTGCTGTACGATCACGACACGGGTTGTGCTCTTCGGCAAGCGACTGTTCGCCACGCCGATTCAACCTGTGGAACCAGGCCTTCAGTGGCAGCCCGCGTCGGCCGCCACATTCGAAGCTTATCGGGAAGCGGCTTTGGCTAGCCCGGCGATAACCGCGTCGGTGGAGGCCACGACGCCGAAGATGCCGTCCTCGACGGTCACCATATGAATGGCGGCCTCATGCGCATAGGCATCGCAGCTGGCGCAGGCATCGGCTACCAGCAGGCACTGGTACTTCCTGTCGACCGCCTCGCGCAGCGTGGTATGGACACAGACATCGGTGGTGGCGCCGCTGAACATCAGGTGCGTGATGCCCTGCGCGCGCAGCACCAGTTCCAGGTCGGTCTGATAGAAGGCGCCATTGGCGGTCTTGTCGATGACGATGTCGCGTGAATCGACATTCAGCTCGGGCAACATGTCGTAGCCAGGGCTGCCACGCAACAGCGCGGCGCCGTCGCTTCGTTCCAATTTGATGCCTGCGCGCGCCGCACGCCACTTGTCATAGCTGGAAGCGTCGGCTACATCCGCCCGGTAGCCCTGGCGGGTCCAGATAATGCGGCAGCCCGCGTCGCGCGCCGCTCCAACCAGCCTTTGGACATTGGGAACGATGGCGCGCAGCGGCGCGGGATCGTAACCCTTGCGGGCGAAATAACCGTCGGCGGACAGGTAATCGATCTGCAAATCGATGACCAGCAGTCCCACCTTGGCAGGATCGAGCTGGCCATCATAGGGGTAGTCGAAAGGGCGTGCCTGAATCATCGTGCTCATCCGTCAGAACTTGAACCCGAACCGCGCTTCCACGCTACGCGGCGTTCCGTAAAACTCGGTATCGGAGAAACCCGCATAGAAGTAGCGCTGCGTCAGGTAGTCCCGGTCGGTGAGATTGCGGCCAATCAGCGCGATGTAATAGCGTGCATCCAGCGGCTCATAACGCAAGTTGGCGTTGACCAGGGCGTAACCTGACTGCCGCTCGCGCTGCAGATCCGCGAACTGCGGGAAGATCACGGCGCCTTGATAGTTGGCTTCGGCACGGGCGGTCAACCAGCCCTTGCTGCCGAACTCGAAGCGATATTCGGCTCCTACGGTGAAACTGGTCTTGGGCGTCAGCGGCAACGGCAGGCCGTGCAGCTCGGTGCGAGTGACGGGCGATATGAACTTCTTCAGCTCCGTGTCCAGGTATGCGCCATTGAAGTCCAGCGACAGATTGTCGGTCGGCCGGAGCACCGTGGACAGCTCGAAGCCCAGGATCGAGGCCTTGGCCGCGTTGGTGATCTTGTCGACGATGCCGGTAGGCGTGAACAGCAACGAGCGCAGCTGCAAGTCGGTATAGTCGTAGTAGAACGCCGCCGCGCTCAGCTCCGCACGGCCGTCGGCGAAAGTGTTCTTGCTACCGATTTCATAGGCCCAGATCTTCTCTGGATTGTAGGACTGGCTCACTTCAGAAAGATTCACACCGCCACTCTTGAAGCCGCGCGTAACGCTGGCGTAGAGCTTGCTTTGATCGGTGATCCGGTACTCCATGGAGAACTTGGGCGTGAAAGCGTCGTTCTCGATCTCTGCCACGGTCGGAATCCGATCGGGATAGAACAGCGGCGCGGCCACGTAGCCATCGCCGGACTGCTTCTCGTCGGTGTAACGGCCACCGACCAGCACTGAAAACTGGTCGGTCACCGGGATACTCACTTCACCGAACACCGCCCAGCTACGATTACGTCGCTGGCTCGCCTGGTCGGTGTAGAGGTATGGATCGACGAGCGGATAGTCCGAATCGATCTCGACACCCCCGCCATTGGTGCGTTCACGCGAGAAATATACGCCGCTGGTCCAGTTCACCCCTTGCGAATCACCGCCGGACACCTGGAACTCCTGGGAAAAGAACTTGGACTGGTTGTGCGATTCGACATAGCCGATCAATCCACCACTGCCGTCGATGTCGATCCTGTCCTGCACCCGGTAGTCGATATAGCCCGTCAGCGACTTCAAGGTGACTGCACCAAGATCCCATTGCACCGTGCCCGACAACAGCAGACCCTTTTGGTCCGCAAGCGGCGGCGTATCGTTGTCAATATGCCGGATGTCGCGGCGCTGCGGTGGCAATGATGCATAGACCGGCGAATCGGGATTGTTGCTGCTGCCGTAGCCGACCGTGCCGCGATTCCGCGAGTACTGCACCGTAAAATCGGTGGACACGGAATCGCTCAGATCGTAGTGGCCGCGCAGGCGGGCAGCTCCATAGTTGCGATCGTCGATCTCACCGCCGACTGGGTTGATGTTCTTGGTGTAACCGTCATCGTTGGCATAGGCGCCGCTGAGCCGCAACGCGCCGCGCTGCCCCGTGGGAAGAGTCACACCGGCCTGCGCCGCCACCAGATTGTGGCTGCCGTAGCCAACCCATCCATCGGCCGCGAACTCGTTACCCGGGGCACGCGAAATGATATTGATCGCGCCGCCGGTCGCATTGCGGCCGTAAAGGGTTCCTTCCGGCCCCTTCAGCACTTCGATGCGCTCGGTGTCGAAGTTCTCGGTCAGTGCGAAAGTGGTGCTGGGAACATAGATGCCGTCCATATGCACCGCGACCGACGGGCCTCCGGAGCTGATGTTCGTGCCCACGCCCCGCAAGGAGATACGTGCACCGCCGCCCCCCGTGGCAATTTTCAGGCCCGGGGTCTGGTATTGCAGATCGTTGAGCGACACCACGCCGCTGGCGGCCAGGTCGTCGCCCGAAAACACGTTGATGGAGGCCGGCACATCGATGGCCTTTTCCTGACGCTTGCGCGCGGTCACCACCACCTCGCCAATCAAGCCCTCCACCCCCGACGCCGAAGTCGAGGCGGAGGCCACATTCTGCGCGTATCCAGGCAGCGGCGCGAACACAGCCGTCGTGATAGCTAGGGCCGACAACACGCCGAGACGGCAGGTGTCGATGCGTGGCGCAGGCAATATCTTGGTTTGCGGATTCACATACTTCCCCTTGGCCAGGGTCGTGGGAGGTATGTGAATGTAGGCAGCTCCAGACAGGGCCGCCATGGCAAGAACATGCTAGGAGTCAGTTCGGACCGCTGTAGCGGCGTGCCAAGGCCGACCGCCCGCGGCAAGATCGCGAAGTAGTTTCCCTCCCTAGCACGTACTGACTCAGTCTTGAGTCTGTTTCGTCCGACTTCGACGTCGTTTTGGCATCAAACAATCGATACCAGCAGAAAGAACTACATCGAGAGGCACCACTGCGGCATGCGGTCCCAATTCATATGTTTGGTTGCCCGGATACACGACCGTCAGCTGCGCCAGCTTCAGATCCGTCATAGCAATGCGCATTGAGGGCGTAAACGTAGGCCCATCAGCCCGCTTGATCTCCACCCCAAGGCGACGACCGCTCTTGAATAGAAGTAAATCCAGTTCTGCGCCTTGATGTGTGGCCCAAAAATAGGCTTCATCAGGCTCCACCGCTTTGATTATCTCCTCTATCGCGTAGCCTTCCCACGAGGCTCCGCTTTTGGGATGCGACAGTAACTCTTTCTCGGTGCGTATACCCAACAACGTATGTAACAGGCCACTGTCTCGCACATAGACTTTGGGTGCTTTTACCTGCCGCTTACCCAGGTTCTCATGCCAGGGCTGCAGCTGCCGCACCATCAGCAGACTAGTGAACAGATCAAGGTAACGCCGCACAGTCGATTCGCCGATCCCTAGCGATCGGGCCGGCTCAGCTGAATTCCAAATTCCGCCATGACTGTGGGCAACCATCGTCCAGAACCGCAACAGCGCAGCCGCAGGAATATTGATGCCTAGCTGCGGCACATCACGTTCAAGAAGCGTTTGTACGAATTGCCGCCGCCAGGCCTCGCTGTCTTCGTTGGTCCTGGCGAGAAACGACGACGGAAACCCGCCGCGCTGCCAATGTCGATGGAGCGCCTTTACGCCGACCTCCGCCAGGCTGAACCCTGCCACCGGAATCGTTTCAAGGCGGCCGGCCAGGGACTCAGAGGACTGCCGCAGCAACTCTGGAGAAGCACTGCCCAGAATTAGGAAGCGCGCTGGCAACGGTTTGCGGTCAGCAAGGACGCGTAGTATTGGAAATAAATCGGGTCTATGCTGGATTTCATCGATAACAACAATACCGCGCAGATCATCGAGTGCTGTCATCGGCTGGGCCAATCGGGCCAGGCTGGCAGGATTTTCGAGGTCGAAATAATTAGTGGAGGACTCCTGAACGATCTGGCGGGCCAAGGTGGTTTTCCCGCTCTGACGCGGGCCAATAAGCGCCACCACACGACTGCGCTTCAGTGCACGCCGTACTCGAGCTAGCAGTGCCGACCTCTCTATCATGACGCTACAATACCATGAAAATCCTCCACTAACAGGGGGATTTTCATGGTTGGTATGGAGTCAGTTCGGACCGCTGTAGCGGCGCGCCCAAGCCGATAGGCTAGCCAACGGACCTATCCCTTTTCGACGTCTGGTTGGCTGGCGGGCTGAATTTTCAGTTACCTTAAAATTTCGGATAACTGATTCAGAGCTGGCGCGCCGCCGTCAGTACGCCATGGCACACTCAACCCTATCCTCTACTTCTGAATGACTCGAAGAAACGAGGAGACTACAGTAGGGGTAACAGCCACTACTGCTGCCACTTACAATAAAAGGAATTTCGTTACGATTATCCGCGGACCGGCGTGGACGCCTGTTCGCCGACCACCGTGGTCCAGCCACGGACACGCCAGTGGGCAACAACACCATGGCGCACGTACGGATCCACAGCAACGAATTTTTCCGCCACCTGGGGCGAGTCGCCCTTGAACATCAGCACGCCCGTATCCGCGGGATCGGTCAGCGCGCCGCCGATCACCAGTTCGCCCCGCTCGTGAGCCTCCCAGGCCAGGCGCAGGTGCTCGGCTCGGTACTGGCCGCGCCGCTCCAGGTAGTCCGGCACGAATTCATAGAACAGCAGGTAGTGCATGCGCGTGTCCTCGACGAGGGTCAATGGCTCACAACAGGGCCCGGCACTGGTCCTGCAATGTCTTGACGGTGGTCTTGATGGAATCCGCGTCAGTGCCATTCGCGAGAATGGCGCGCGATACGCTTGGCAGCACCCGGCCGCGGGCACCGGGCATGCGTCGCAACACATCCTGGATCGTCGCACCTTGCGCACCCACGCCGGGCGCCAGGATGAAAGCGGTGGGCATCGCCGCCACGGTCTCGGCGGCATCGTCACAGGTGGCGCCGACCACCGCACCAATGGGCCCGAGGCCGTCGCCGCTCGCGAGTCGATTGCGCTCGGTGATCAGGCGGCACAGATTGCCCGCCACGGTCTCGCTGTTCGCCAGGCGCGCGGTCTGCAACTCCAGTCCTTCAGGATTCGAGGAGCGCACCACGACGAACACGCCGCCCTCATTGCGAATCGCAATCGCGAGAAACTTCTCCAGCGCCGCGAAGCCGAGATAGGCATGCGTGGTCACCGCATCCACGCGCAGTGGGCTCGCAGCGGAGAAATACCCTTCCGCGTAAGCCTCGGCCGTGGTGTCGATGTCGCCACGCTTGCCATCGAGCAGCACCAGCACCCCACGGCTGCGGGCCAGCCGCACCAGCTCTTCCATGGCCCGCATGCCTTCGCTGCCGAAGCGCTCGAAAAACGCCGACTGCGGCTTGATCACGGACAGCTGAAACCGCGTAGCTTCGAGCACGTGCTTGCCGAATTCGAAAGCACCAGTCGCGCTGTCGGGCAACCCGCAGTTACGCAGCATGGCGGAGGAAGGGTCGATGCCCACGCAAAGCGGGCTGTGCGCGGCGATGGCTTGTTGCAGGCGGGTGGCGAAATCTGACATGGCGGTGCGATGGCGATGGGTTGCGGCGGAACGGATGACAACGGTATGGCGGCAGGATACCTCAAGCGGCCGGATCGGGTGCCTGGAAGCCGTGCTGCCGATAGGTCAGAACCAGCGTGTCGCGCACACCCGCCAGGGCCTCGGTTTCGGGCTGGATGGGCGTGGTTTCATGAATGACCCGCTCATCGTCCAGCAGCAACGCGGTCCAAGGCTCGGTCATGGTAAACCGCACGCCAGCGATGCCGCGCGCTTCGAACACCCGCGTTTCGCCGCCGCGCACACCAGCACGATCGATCAGGATGACCGCGACATAGTCCACGCCATCTCGATGTGCCCCTTCCGGCGTCGGCCGGCCGATCCCCGCCGCCGTGTCGATACGGAACTGATGCGCTTCTATGTACCAACGCGGCACCGGCCGCACCGCTGAAAACACGTCGCCGAGAGCGCACAGCAGCTGCCCCCATGCCGGAGCGGCCAGCACCCGCGATTCGATCGGCTCGAACCAGCGTTCCATGCCGCCGTGCAATGCGTTGTAGTCGGTGGGCTGCCAGTGGGCGCGATGCGGGGACAAGGTCAGCGCCCGCGCGGCGGGGTCATAGGTAAAGCAACTGTGCCGCCGGTGCCGGTAGCTGCCGCCATCGCGCAAATACAGGTCGCGCGGCAAATTCGACCAGGAAGTCCGCAGCTCGGCCAATTCCGTCACCGGCAGCGCGAGTTTCCGTTCCAGATCGGCAGGCGCCAGCAGCGCATAGCCCGACTGAACCAGGGCATCGCTTACAACCGAATCCTGTCGCAACACAAAGTGGCTCCGTAGTCCGATCGGGTCGTGCATGGGCGGGCCGGCCGCGGCGACCGCGGCCCGGGCCGGCTGGAGCCGGCCAACCCTTATTGTGACATGCGGAAGTGGCGACGGATGGGTCGCGGTCGCGGCCTCGCAGGCTGGACCGTCAGCGCTTGTCGAGTGCCTCCGCCTTGGCCTCGTCCGCCTGGGCTTCCGCGGTCTTGCCCATCTCGTTATAGATGTCGGAGCGGCGGTAGTAGCCATCCGACTCATTGGGCGCCAGCTCGATGGCCTTGTTGGCGTCGGCCAGGGCTTCATCTTTCTTGTCCAGCGACAGGTAGATGCGGGCGCGGTTCAGGTAGCCCAGCGCCTCCTTCGGCTCCAGCTCGACGAACTTGCTCGCGTCCTCCAGCGCCGCTTCGAACTTGCCCGAGGAGTCGCGGGCACGCGAACGCAGCAGATACAGGTCGGAACGATTCGGATCCAGGTCGATGGCCTTGCGCAACAAGGACACCGCCTCTTCCGGCTTGCCCTTGCTCAGCACCGCCTGTGCCTGCGTCATCAGGTCGTCGACCTGCTTGTTGTTCTGGCCGTGGGCCGCGAGCGGCACCAGCGCCAGCCACCCCGCCAGCGACAGAATTTGCCAGACAACTTTGGATGCACGAAGGATGGACATGGCGGGCCCCTGTAATTATGTGAAAGTACGCTCTCGAGACTCCCCAGGACATTCAGGTGGCCATTCCTGACGGACACCCCCGGCGGACATCCCTGGCGCATGGCCCCATTATGCGCCTAACCACGCACCTCGACACTTGCGGAAAAACGCAGGCGGCTAGGCGGCACTCTGGGCAATGCGTTCGGCCTGATTGCGCAACAGCCGCCCGAACCCCACCGAGTCATACAACTGGTCCAGGGCGGCGAGATCGGGACTCCGGCGCCGCAACGACACCAAGGGCGCCTCCAAAGGCATGTCACAAGCGATCTCGGTCAGGCGCCGCGCCAGGAAGGCCGACTCACGGTGATCGCGCAGCTGGCCCGTGACGAAACCGGCATTGCGCAGCTTGAGCTTCAGCACCCGGTCCAGGTCCTGGTACAGGTGGGTCAGCGATTCGAAATGCTGGAACAGCATCGAGGCGGTCTTGCGGCCGATGCCCGGCACGCCGGGAATGTTGTCGACGGCATCGCCCATCAGCGCCAGGAAGCAGGGCATGCGCTCCGGCAACACCCCGAATCGTCCGGCGATGTCCTCGTAGGCATAGCGCTTGTCGTCGATGTAGTCCCAGTAACAATCGCCCGGGCGCACCAGTTGCGACAGATCTTTGTCACGCGTCACCAGCACGACTTTCTCCCCCACCGCGCGGGCGCGCGTCGTCAGCGTACCGATGATGTCGTCAGCCTCATACTCGTTGCTGGAGAAACTGGCCACACCCAATGCCGTGCAAACCTGCCGGCACAGCGCGAACTGGCGCTTGAGTTCGACCGGCGCGGGCTCGCGATGCGCCTTGTAGGCCGGATAGATCCGGTTGCGGAACGAGGACGACAGGCTTTGATCGAAAGCCACGGCAATGTGCTGCGGCCCGACCCGCTCGATCAGATCACCCAGGAAGCGGGCGAAGCCGTGCAGCGCGTTGACGGGATTGCCGTCGGCATCGGTCAACGTGTTCGGGACGGAATGCCAGGCACGGAAAATGAAAATGGAAGCATCGACGAGATGGAGCATGCGACCCAGCGGCTGCAGCAAACGACCGCCGGGAGTCTACTCCCGCGGGCGGCCGAATACCTGCCGAAACCAAGCCGTTTACTGGACCCCGTGCGCCTTCAGCCGGGCATGCAGCGGACTGGAGCGCGGGAAATGCGCCAGCAGGTATTCCATCTGGTCGGCCAGCACCCGCCGGCTCTTCAGATAAATATATTCCGCATAGGTCGGGGTGAAGGGGACCGCGATCAGCTGCAGGCCGGCCTGTTCCGGCGTCTTCGACGCCTTGAGGTTGTTGCAGCGGCGACAGGCGGTGACCACGTTGGTCCATTTGTCGCGCCCGCCCTGGCTCAGCGGCCGGACGTGGTCGCGCGACAATTGATTGGCCGGGAAACGCAGGCCGCAGTACAGGCACAGGTGCGCGTCGCGCTTGAACAGCGTTTGATTGTTCAGCGGCGGGATGTAGTCGTCGCGCAGATTGCCGGGATTGTGCGTGTGGCCGATGGTCGCAATGATGGAATTGACTTCGACCGTGGTTTGCCGGCCGGTCCGGGCGTTGGTGCCGCCGTACAGCCGGTACAGCCGGCTGCCACAGGTGTAGGCGACCTGTTCCGTGTGGTACAGCCGGACCGCGTCCCGGTAGTCGATCCACTCCAGGGGCATTCCCGCGATGTCGGTCCGCAGGATCTCTTGATTCAAGTTGTACGGATACTGCACGACTCGATCAGCGCCTTCGCCGAGCCGGGTATGGCGTCGACGTTCCAAGGCGGCCGCGTCAGTATACGATACGCGCCCCGCGTGCACTATTTCAACGCGGTCAAGTCATTCAATTACAAGATTTATTTGCCTTGGCCGGTGGTGGCGGACGGCTAATGCCCGCCCTCCAGCGACTTGACTGCCTGGATCATGGCCACCATGACCTTCTGCGCGTCGCCGTACACCATCGCCGTATTGTCGGCGTAGAACAGCTCGTTCTCCACGCCCGAATAGCCTTTGCCCTGACCACGCTTGATCACATAGGCCTGCTTGGCCTGGTCCACGTTCAGGATGGGCATGCCATAGATGGGTGAGGATTTGTTGGTGCGCGCCGCCGGATTCACCGTATCGTTGGCGCCGATCACGATGGCCACGTCGGCCTCCTTGAACTCGCCGTTGATGTCCTCCAGGTCGTAGATCATGTCGTAGGGCACACCGGCCTCGGCCAGCAGGACATTCATATGACCGGGCATGCGGCCGGCCACCGGATGGATGGCGAACTTCACCTCCACTCCGGCGTCCACCAGCAGCTTCACGAACTCATACAGTTTGTGCTGCGCCTGGGCCACCGCCAGGCCATAGCCCGGCGCAATGATGACCTTGGACGCGTAGCGCATGTTGATGGCCGCGTCGCCCGCTTCGGCCGCCTTCTGGGTACCCTTGATCTCGCCCTGGCCCTCGTCGCCGGTGGCGCCGAAGTTGCTGAAAATGACGTTGGCCACGCTCCGGTTCATGGCCTTGGCCATCAGCAGGGTAAGCAGCGTACCCGCCGAGCCCACCACCATGCCCGCGATCATCAGCGCCGGGTTCTGCAGCACGTAGCCCTCGAACCCCACCGCCAGGCCGGTGAACGCGTTGTACAGCGAAATCACCACCGGCATGTCGGCGCCGCCGATGGGCATGGTCATGAACACCCCGAACACCAGGGCGCAGGCGAAGAAACCGGCGATGACGCCGGGTGACGCGTGCCCGTGCGCGCCGAAAATGATGTAGGCCCCGATGGCCAGGGTGGCCAGGAACAACGTGCCGTTCATGGCCTGCAGGCCGGTGAAACGCCAGGTGCCGTTGATGCGGCCATCGAGCTTGGCCCAGGCGATCAGCGAGCCGGACAATGAAATCGCGCCGATCAAGGCGCCCACGATGGTCACGATCAGACCGGTCGTCTGGTGCACGGCGCTGGTGCGCAGCAACTCCACCGCGGCGATCGAAGCGGCCGCGCCGCCGCCCATCCCGTTGTACAGCGCAACCATCTGTGGCATGGCCGTCATCGCGACGCGCTTGCCGCTCCACCAGGCCCACAGCGTGCCGATGCTCAAGGCCACCACTGCCAGTACGACGTTGGTGCTCAGGTGAGGCTGCGCCGCCTCGTTGATCCCGAACACGTAGAGAAAGCTGGCCAGCGTCGCCACCAGCATACCCACCCCGGCCACCACGATGCCCGAGCGCGCCGTCACCGGCGAGGACATGCGCTTCAGGCCATAGATGAACAGGAACGCCGCGGCAAGGTAACTGGCGTCGATGATGACTTGCGGATGAAGGTTCATGTCGCTCGCTTTGATTATTGTTATCGGTCGTTCTATTTGGCCGGCGTGCCGGCCCGCTTGGCGCCCTTGTCGCTGGGCTTGAACATTTCCAGCATGCGCTCGGTCACCACGTAGCCGCCGGCGGCATTACCCGCCCCCAGCAACACGCCGATGAAGCCGATCACCTGTTCCACCGTCGAGGTGGCGTTCAGCAGCGCATACATGGCGCCGACCACCACGATGCCGTGCACGAAATTGGAGCCCGACATCAGTGGCGTGTGCAGAATGGCCGGCACCCGGCCGATGATCTCGTAGCCAGTGAAGGCGGCGAGCATGAAGATGTACAGGGCCACGAAGCCCGTCAGAGTGGTGGCAAGATCCATGTCGATTCCTCGTTCTGGGTGCTGATCAGGCGCTCTCTAACGCTTTCTTCGCAGCTTCATTTTTGATTTCACCGGCATGCGTCAGGGCGGTCTTGGCGATCACTTCGTCGTCCCAATCGAGCTGGATGCGCTGTTCCTTCAGGAACAGCTCGATCAAGTTGAACTGGTTCTTCGAGTACAGCTCGCTGGCATGCTCGCCCAGCAGGCTGGGCACGTTGAGCGGCGCCACGATGGTCACCTGGCCCACCTGCACGGTGCTGCCCGGCTGGGTGTACTCGCAGTTGCCGCCGCCCTCCGCCGCCAGGTCCACGATCACGCTGCCCGCCTTCATGCCATCGACCTGCGCCTTGCTGATCAGCTTGGGCGCGGGCCGACCCGGAATCGCCGCGGTGGTGATGATCACGTCGGCGGCCTGGATGTGCTTGGTGACGACGGCGGCGATCTTGGTTTGTTCTTCGGGGGTCAATTCACGCGCGTAGCCTCCGGTGCCGCGCGCGTCGACGCCCGTGTCCACGAACTTTGCGCCGAGCGACTCGGCCTGTTCCTTCGTCTCGGGGCGCACGTCGTACCCTTCGGTCATCGCCCCGAGGCGACGAGCCGTGGCCAGCGCTTGCAAGCCGGCGACGCCCAGTCCCATGACCAGCGTCTTGGCCGGACGGATCGAACCGACCGCGGTGGTCATCATCGGCAGGATGCGCGCCAGGTTGGTAGCGCCCAGCAGCGCCGCGTAGTAACCAGCCAGCGCCGCCTGGCTGGACAATGCATCCATGGCCTGGGCTCGAGTGATGCGCGGCACCAGTTCCATGGCGAAGGTGGTGATCCTGCGGTCGCGCAGCAGCCGCGTCAGCTCCGGTTCCTTGTGGGCGTAGACAAATGAAATAAGGATGGCGCCTTCCTTCATGGCCCGCGCCACCGCCAACTCCGGTGGCTGCACCGACAGTACGATGTCCGCATCCGCCACCAGCGCCTGCGGGTCGCTGACGAAGGTCACGTTCTTGAAGGCGCTGTCGGGCAGCTTGACCGCGTCGCCGGCGCCGGACTGCACCTGGATGCTCGCGCCCAGCTTGATCAGCTTATCGGCGACCGCCGGCACCAGGGCGATGCGCCGCTCGTTCGCTCGGGTCTCTTTCAAGACGGCAATCTTGGGCATGACTCTCCTCGAGTCGCTGTGTTGCTCAACGGATGGACGAAGGCGAAAGATACCTGCTCTGTCCGTCTTGGAACAGGCCAAGAAAGCATAACGTCAGTCGCCCGGCGCACAATGGCCGCCAACGGCGGCATGTTAAGCTTGCAACGACTCGTCGACTGCCGTGCGAATGAATTCCAATTCCGCTCTACGATATTTGACCGCGCTGCTGGCGCTCTGCTATCCGCTCACCGCGCACCTCGCCATCTGGCGCCACAGTCTCGCACTCACCCTGACCGCCATGGCCATCATCGCGGCGGCCGTGCTGCTCCCGGCGCTGGTCCGTGGCCGCGCCGCCGCCTGGATTGCCCTGGCCTGCATCACCGTCTTCCTGGCATGGCTGGCCTCGGTCGCCAATCAGGAGCTGGCGCTGTACGCGCCGCCCGTGGTGGCGCCGGCCTTCTTCAGCTGGGTGTTCGGGCACACGCTGGGGCAGGGTCGCACGCCCCTGATCGCCCAGTTCGTGCGCCTGCATTCGCCCCCCGACTCGATCGATCCGCAAGTCTGGCCCTACGCACGGCGACTCACCTGGCTGTGGACGCTGCTGCTCGGCGGCATCGCGCTCACCAATCTCGTGCTGGGTGCACTGGCACAGCCCAACGGGCTGCTGCTGATCGCCGGCGTGACACCGCCGATCGGCGTGGCGCAACGCACCTGGTCGTGGTTTGCCCACCTGGGTGGCTATCTGCTGGTGGCTGCGTGCTTCGTGTTCGAGTACGTCTACCGGCGGCATCGCTTCCCGCAGCAGCCCTATCGCAATTTTTTCGACTTCCTCGCGCGTACGCTCGCCTCGAGCCCGCGTCTGCTGAGATAGGCGGTTCGCCCTCCATGAGGCCGGCTTGGTATCCTGTCCTATGAGCAGCGCACAGCCCCCGAATGACCAGCGCGGCACGCCGGATTCCGATGCGCCGGCCATGGCCCGATTCCCGCTGCTCATCCCGGCCAGCCACCCCGCGCTGCCCGGACATTTCCCCGGACATCCGCTCGTACCCGGCGTGCTGCTGCTCGACGCCGTCATCGAAGCCGCGCAGCACTGGCTGCGGACGCCGATCCAGCTGCGGACGCTGACACAGGCCAAGTTCATCGCCCCGTTGCTGCCGGACCAGGCAGCGCAGATCGAACTGCGCCGGCAAGGCAGTGGCCTGCGCTTCAGCGTGACACGCGGCGCCACCACGTTGGCGCAGGGCCTGCTGCAAATCCAGGATGGAGCCGACCCTTGAAGCAGCAATGGCAGGAACGTCCGGAGGGCGGCGGCGTGTTCGCGCTCAAGCTCATCCGTAGCTTCGCGCTGCTGTGCGGACGCCCAGCGGCGCGGTTGGCGCTCTATCCCATTACCGCATATTTCCTGGTGCGCCGTGGCCCCGAGCGCCGCGCCGCGCGCGCCTATCTGGAGCGGATCACCGGACGCAGCGTAGGCTGGTGGCAAGTGGCCCGGCACATCCATTGCTTCGCCGCGGTCACGCTCGACCGGGTGTTCCTGCTGTCGGAAAGCTTCAAGCGCTTCGAGGTCCGCATCCATGGCCAGGAGCAGCTCGACGCGCTGTGGCGGCAGGGCCGCGGCATGCTGCTGCTCGGCTCCCATCTGGGCAGCTTCGACGTACTACGGGTGTTCGGCGCGCTCAATCCGGCCGTCCAGGTCAAAGTGGTCATCGATCTCGACCACAACCCGGCCATGACCGCCATCATGAATGCGCTCAACCCGTCGTTGGCGGCGTCCGTCATCAACGCGCGCCAGCATGGCACCACCACCGCTCTGGCGATCAAGGAAGCCTTGGACGAGGGCGCGCTGGTGACCTTGCTGGCCGATCGTGCCCAGCCTGGCAACGCGGCGATTCCCATCGATTTCCTGGGCCAACCCGCGCCGTTGCCTACCTCTCCCTGGCTGTTGGCGGCCGCTCTGAAGGTGCCGGTAGTGCTGTGCTTCGGACTGTATCGCGGCGGCAATCGCTACGATCTGCATTTCGAGCCGTTCGCCGAAGCTCTGGTCATCGAGCGCCAGCGGCGTGAAGCTGCGTTGGCCGACGTCATGCAGCGTTTTGCGGATCGGCTTGCCCATTACGCGCGCGGCGCACCCTACAATTGGTTCAACTTCTATGACTTCTGGCATCCACAAACCCACGCGCCAGGTGACGGCGACGGTCACTGACATGCGAACCGCGGCGACGACGATCGTGGCCGTGCTGGCCATTGCGATGCTTTGGGCGATGCTTTGGGCGCCGCTCCGCGCCAATGCAACCCCCGCGGCCGAGCCCGTCGATGCGGCGACGCTGATCCGTGGACTGGCCAAGCCGCCTCCGGCCACTATCGATTTCATCGAAGCCCGCTTTTCGTCGCTGCTGAAACAGCCGCTGCTGGTCTCCGGCACCCTGGGCTATGAAGGCGCCACGGCACTGGATCGCAACGTGACCCAACCCTATCGCGAGACCACCCGGATCCGGGGTGGCTCGGTGCGCATACAGCGTGAAGGCGAACCGGAACGCAGCTTCGCGCTCAAGCGGGCGCCGGAACTGCAGAGTCTGTTGCATGCCTTCACCGCCTTGCTGGCGGGCGATCTCGCCGCCGTCGAGCGTGACTTCCAGACCACGGTCAGCGGCAACCTGGACGCCTGGCAGATTTCATTACAGCCACGCGATGCGCGGTTGGCCAAGCGGGTGAGCCGGATCCGCATCGACGGACGCAACGATCAGCCCCGCTGCTTTGCCGTCCTCGAGGACGGCAAAGCAGCCACCATCATGCTGCTGGGACTGGTCACGCAGTTCGAACTGCCCCAGCCCTTGACGCAGGAATGGTTGCAACGCAAGTGCGTCTCGCCATGGCCTTGAAGCGCACCAGAACCGCCCTGCTGTTGCTGGCCGGCTGGGTGGCGGTGCTGGCGTCGTTCAGTTGGTACCTGCAAAAAGACCTGGTGGTGGGCACGGATTTGCGCCTATTCCTGCCCAACCCGACCACCGCCGAGCAACGCCTGCTGCTCGACGAGATCGGCGAAGGCCCGGCGTCGCGCATGCTGGTCCTGTCCCTGGAAGGCGCCGATGCCGCAACGCTGGCCGACACCTCCCGGGCCCTGGCGGGCGCGTTGGCGGGCAATCCATTGTTCCGCCTCGTCACCAACGGTGAAATCTCGTTGGACGCGGTGCCCGACGAATTGCTGGTCTATCGCTATCTCCTGTCCCCCACCCTGGATCACGACTCTTTCGACGCTGCGTACTTGCATCGGCAGTTGCTGGCACGCGCGCGCGACTTGAGTTCTCCCGCCGGGGTCATACTGGAGCCCCTGCTGCCGAGCGATCCCACGCTGGAATTGTTGAAAGTGCTGCAGGCGTGGCAACCCCTGCAGGAACCCAACCGCCTGTACGACGTCTGGTTCGACACCGCCGGCAAGCGCGCGCTGTTGATCGCCGAAACCGTCGCTCCAGCGTTCGACCCGGATCGCCAGCGGGCCGCGCTCGAGGCTTTGCAGCAAGCCTTCCACACCCTCGACAGCTCCGGGCGGCTGCGACTCACCATCAGCGGACCCGGCTCGTTCTCGGTGCTGATGGAACAGCGCACGCGCGCGCAGGCCCAGACCCTGGGCACGGCCGCCACCCTGGGCATGCTGGTGCTGATGCTGGTGGCCTACCGCACGCTGGGCAGCATCATTCTCAGTTCGCTGCCGCTGGCCAGCGCCGGGCTGGCCGGGCTGCTGGCCGTGAGCCTGCTGTTCGACGCCGTGCATGGCATCACGCTGGCGTTCGGCTTCACCCTTATCGGCGTCGCGCAGGACTATCCATTGCACCTGCTGAGTCATCATCGGCCCGGCCAGTCGCCGCTGCAGGCCGTGCGGCAGCTCTGGCCCACCCTCATGACCGGCGTGGCCAGCACCTGCATCGCCTATGCGACCTTCCTGTTCTCCGGTGTCACGGGCCTGGCACAACTGGCCTGCTTCACGGTCGCCTCGCTCGCCGCGGCCGGCCTGACCACCCGTTTCCTGCTGCCGCGCCTGATCAGCGACGGCGGCCGCGACTTTGGCGACTCGGAGTTCCTAGGCAAACTCTGGCAGCGCATCGCAACTCTGCCACGGCCGCGCTGGGCCGGGCCGGCCCTGGTCGTCGTCTGCCTGGCCGTGATCGTGCTGGCGCCCGGCCCGATGTGGGAAAACGATCTCAGCAACCTGACTCCGGTGCCGCGCGACCTGCTGATGCGCGACCAGGAAGTGCGGACCCAGCTCGGCACCCCCGACCTGCGCTACCTGCTGGTGGTCAAGGCGCCCGATGACGAAACCGCACTGGCGCGCTTGCAGCAGCTCGATCCACGCCTTCAGGAGCTGACCGGCAGCGGCGCGATCACTGGCTACAACCACGCGGCCCGCTACCTGCCCACTCGCGACCGGCAAACGGCACGGCAGCAGAAGCTGCCCGACCCCGCCACGCTGCGCAACGCTCTGGCCCAGGCCCTGGTCGATACTCCTTTCCGGGCCGATGTATTCGACCCCTTCCTGCGGGACGTGGAGCGGGCGCGGCACCTGGCTCCGCTGTCGCTGGACACGTTGCGTAAGTCGCCGCTCGGCGCTGGCGTCGACATGCTGCTGACCCGGCACGGCCAGGAGGTCACGGCGCTGGTCACCCTCACTGGCGTCGACAACGTGGCGGCACTGCATCAGCTGGCCGACCAGGCCACGCCCAAGGCAGTGCTGCTCGATCTGAAGGCCGCTTCCGAATCGCTGGTCGCCGAGCAGCGTACCCGCCTGTTGTGGAGCTTGAGCATTGCGGCGGTTCTGTTGATCGGCGTAATCACGCTGGCACTGCGGCGCCGTCAGCGAGTATTGCGAGTCCTGTCGCCCATGGCATTGACCACCTTGATACTGGTCGCCGTACTGCATGGCGCCGGTATCCCGATGACGCTGTTCCATCTGATAGCCCTGATCCTGGCCGCCGGCCTCGGCCTCGACTACGCGCTGTTCTTCGAACATGCGGCGGACGATCCGCATGACCAGCGACGCACCTTGCACGCGGTGCTGGTGTGCGCCATTTCCACTCTCATGGTGTTCGCGCTGCTCGCGCTCTCCAGTCTACCGGTACTGCGCGCCATAGGCGTCACCGTGACCCTGGGCGTGATATCGAACTTCGTGCTGGCCCTGCTGCTGACCCGCGATACCCCGTAATGGACGTGACCCCACTGGTTCCGCACCAAGGCCGCATGTGCCTGCTGGAACGCGTGCTGGATTGGGATCCGCAAGGCATCCGCATCGAAACTTCGTCGCACCGCTCGACCGAAAACCCGCTGCGTCATGACGGCCGCCTCAAGGCGGTACATCTATGCGAGTACGGCGCCCAAGCCATGGCGGCGCACGGCACACTGCGCGCCGGCACTTCAACCGGCAAAGCCCGTCCCGGCATGCTGGTATCGCTGCGCTCGGTCGCACTGCATTGCAGCTACCTCGACGACCTGCCCGGCCCGCTGCTGATCGAGGCCACCTGCCTGCACGCCAGCGCCGACAGCCTGCAGTACTCATTCCGCGCCAGCCACGCCGGCACCTTGCTGGCCGACGGCCTCGCCGTGGTGGTACTGAGATAACTCTGCAGGCCGCCTGGCACCTGGCTCAATTGTCGTATCACTGATACGACAATTCGCTCGCCCTCAACGCCGATGCAGCACCTCGACCACGCCGGTCAGCGCCGACTCGAAGAAGCGCGGCTTGCAGGTCAGGGCGTACTGGCGCGGGCCGGTCACCAGATCCGGCAGCGGGTCGATCGGAGCGAAGCTGGTGGTCGGCGTGGCGGTCACACCCGCCGGGCCGCAACCGGCGATCAACAAGGTCAGCTCGTTGAGATGCAACAAAAAATCCGCTGACAGCGGCTGCTCGCGGCCCTCGCGGATGGCGCGAGTCATCTCGGCAACCCCCAGCAACTTGTCCAAGGCGTGAATTTCGCGGCGCCGCAGCCAGCTGACGAACTTATGCTTGAGCGAGCGGCCGACGCCTCTTTCCGCCTCCACGGCATGCGATTTCCAGCGCCGCACCAACCGCAGGCGATGCCCACCGATGCCGAAGATCCTGCCGATCAGCGGCTGGCTCCGCACGGTGTAGATCTTGCGCGCCGCGAGGCTGACTCGGGAGAACCGCTCCAGGCGCACCGGTGACTGATCATGGAATACATTGTCCACCGATATCTCGCCGGTTTCACCGATGACGCGGAACCGATGGTCCCTGGGTGCGACCCAGCTGCAGGTGATGCGCGCCGCGACGCCATCGGCAAAGCTGAGACAGGCGACCGAAAAGTCCGCGGTATCGGCGGGATTCAACGGCGTAGCGGTCTTGTGTTCCACCAGCGTCTTGGCGAACGCCGTCACGGACGTGACCGGCCCGAACAGCGCGCACAGCCATACCAGGTGGTAACCGACATGTTCGAGGGTGCAGCCTTCCTGGAACTCCTCGGCATAGGGAAACGGCGCGCCGGTCGGACTCTGCACCTGTTCCAATCCCATCAAGTGCGCGGGATTGTCGTCGAGTTCGGCGTAGACCAATACCGGCTTGCCGATGGCGCCATCGCGCACCGCCTTCCACAACGTGCCGACCGCATCGCTGAAAATATTACAGGGAGCCCCGCCGAGCACCACTCCGCGGGACTGCGCAAGTGCAAACAATTCCCGCGACTGTTCCAGGTCGGTGGTCAGTGGCTTTTCGGAATAAACGTGCTTGCCGGCTTGCAAGGCCTGCTTCACCACTTGGTAGTGCGAGCGCACATTGGTCAGGTTGACCACCACCTGCACTGCCGGATCGGCCAGCAGGGCCTCGTAGCTGGGATACGCCTTGAAACCATAATGATCGCGGACCGTATTCATGCGGCCCGTGTCGATATCGAACACCCCGCAGATCTCCAGTTCGGGATATGCCCATTGAGTGCGCATGTAGATGTCGAAAACATATCCACAGCCGACGAAAGCGATTTTCATGCCCCATTGCTCCCGTGTAACGACCCTCTGTCAACTATGGTGTGCCGCCCCCGGTAACCGCCTGGCTGCGAATCGCGGTACGAATCGCGTCAGTAGTCGCGGCAACGGCAATACTGTCGCTCAATGGCATTACCGCGCTTTCCCCGGCGCCAGACGCCAAGCAGGCACGCACCTCATCCGCTTCGTAGTGATAGCCGTTGCCGGCATAGTAGTAATCGAGACGGCTGCCGCGGCTGCGGCTGGATCGTCCCAGCCGCTGGGCAATCGAGTGGATCAGTCCATGCTGGCGCAGGCGGGCACGCCAACCGAACTGGGCTGCTTCCAGGGGGCGCGGCAGTTCGCGTGCGACGTTCAATCCGTGGGGCCGCACGACCGACCCGCGTACGCCCACCATGCCGTGCGTACCGAGCACCTGGAAATCGTCCGGCGCCCAGGCACGCACGCTGACGAAGAAGGAACCGAGCACGCCACCGGGATACCGCAACTGAAAAGCCGCGTCCTCGTCGACACCGCTAGCGCCGATCGTTCCCACGGCATGGACCAGCGTGGGCGGACCGAACAACCATTGCGCCAACGACAGCGGATAGGCACCCAGATGCGTCAGCGCACCACCGCCCAGCGAGGGGTTGAACATTCCATTGCTCTGGTCAGGCACCTGCGAGGTTCCGAAGTTGGCCGCCACCAGTCGCACGTCGCCGACGCTGCGTGCCGCCAGCTTGTCACGCAGCGCCTGCGCGGCGGGCAGAAAGCGCGTCCACATGGCTTCCATGGCGAATACGGAGCTGGCGCGGGCGGCATCGGCAATTCGCCGCGCGTCGGCGGCGCTGGCGGCAAAAGGTTTTTCCACCAGCACCGGGATGCCGGCCTCGATGCACAACAGGGCATGCGCGACATGCTCCGAAGGCGGAGTGGCAACGTAGATGGCATCGACGCCACCCGCCGCCGCCGCGGCCTCATAGCCTGTGACCGCACGGGGAATGCCCATGGCGGCGGCGAAACGTTGCGCCTTCTCCAGCGAACGGGAAGCAACGAAAACCGCTTCCGCCTCGCGGGCGGCGGCCAGGCCGGCCACGAACTTGGCGGAGATGGCACCCGTGCCAAATATGCCCCAGCGAAACTTTGTCATACCGGGTTGCGGCGACCCCGCTCGGGTTCCTTATAGGGGACTCATGATAGTCCATGATGGCGCACGCGCCCTGGACGTAGCCGGGTGGCGACATGACCCTGCAGGCGTTTGCCTACAAACGCGCCATCCTCAGGGAAATATGAGCCTGCTTCGCAACGCCGCATTACGGTTGAGTTGCAGCAACACCTCGCCGCTGCGCTCCGACGCGAGTGCTTCGAAGAACGGCAGGCACGCCGCCATGGCATTGCCGCTCACCGCGGCCGCGGCTGCCGAACGTGCGGGCGTTGTTGCTATTGTTGACACAACGTCAGTGCCCAGCATGTCGGTTCGGGGGTCGGCTCCGGCTTCGACCTGCAGCGCCAGCCGGGTGGCATGCGCAGCCCCGGATCGTTCGGCACCGGAGGTTGCACCTCCGGACGCCTCGCACGGAGCCAACACCAGGGCGGCTCCCAGCAATCCGCAGCTGGGTGTTACGGTGGACAAAGGCCCTTTGGCCTCGATGTCGAATGCCACGTACAGCACCGGCCGGTCGTCACAGACGGCCTGCGTCGCTGCCTCGAGCAGCCCAGCCGCAAACGTGGACTCGAAGGCGCTCAAGGCGGTGTAGGGAGCGTGGCTGCCAACCCCGATGCTCCAATAGCCAGCGGCGGCGTTGTGCACCGAATTATGGAATTTGACGGGGGAGATCAGGGCCGGGGTCTCAGCCAGCGTGGCGCACAGGTAGTCACTGATCGCCAGATCGCCATGGGTCGAGGCGAATACCGAGGACAGCTCCGCGGGCTTGCGGTTGGCGGCGGCGCACGCCTGCGATGCCACTTCCAACGCAATCGCCACCGTGTCCGGAGCGCGGCGGCGTTCAGTCGGCGCGAGCAGGGTGGGCGTTGGCCGAGAACGCGCGGCGTCGGGCGCGGACTGCTCATCACGCATCACGGCACGCGCGATGCCCCAGCCAGGCAAACGGGATGCCCAGAACCCCACGCCCTCGATCCGTACCAGTGGCAATTCAACGCTCATCCGGGAAACTCACTGGCGAGACTCACAACGCATCGCCCCGGGCGAACGCAAGCACGCAATTGCTGCCGCCGAAACCGAACGAGAAACTCAACGCGCGACGGCAATTCCCCTCGACGTTCTCACGCCGGATCTGCGGTCCGCAGGCCGGATCGAGCGTTGCGGCGTTGAGCGTGCCAGGCATGAGACCGTGCTCCAGCGCCAGCAAGCTGATGGCCGCTTCCACGATACCGGCGGCCCCGAGCGTATGGCCGGTCCAGCCCTTGGTGGAACTGGCCACCGTGTCGGCCGGAAACAGCTCGGCCACCAGACGGGCTTCGACTTCGTCATTCTTGGCGCTGGCCGTGCCGTGCAGATTGATGTAGTCGACATCCGCGGCTGCAATACCGGCGCGCGCCAGCGCATCCATCAACGCGACTCTGGCTCCCAGCCCCTCGGGATGCGGCGTGGACATATGATGAGCATCGCTGGATTCGCCATGACCGATCAACCAGGGGCCGGAGGCCGCGTCACGCTCCAGCAGCGCGAATCCGGCCGCCTCGCCGAGATTGATGCCGCGCCGCGCCACATCGCAGGGTCGGCACAGCTCGGGCGATACCAGCTCCAGCGAGTTGAAGCCGAACAGGATGCTACCGCACAGGCTGTCGACACCCCCCACCACCGCCGCATCCACGAGGCCGGCGCGCATGAAGCGCTCAGCCTGGGCAAACACCTTGGCGCTCGAGGAGCAGGCCGTGGCAATGGTCATGCTCGGGCCGGTCAGCCCAAGAGCGTGTTGCACGAAATCGCCCAGCGAATGGGGCGTGTGAACGATCGGGCGACGCAGATCGGCTGGATACCGTCCATCCGGCTCGAGCCGTGCATAGGCTTCCTCGCTCGCACCGATACTGGAAGTCGAAGTGCCCACCAGCACCGCGACGCGGTGCGCTCCGTAGCGCGCACGTGCCCGCTGCACGGCATCGATGAAACCATCGGTGTTCAGGCCCCGCCACGCCAGGCGATTGTTACGGCAGTCCCAGGTTTCATGCCGCCGCGGCAGCGGCTGTTGTTCGAGCCCGGCGACGCGGCCGATCCAGGTGCTCAAGGGCTGGGGACCGAAATCGTTCGGCTGCAATCCACCGCGGCGCTCACGCAGCGCGCGCAGCGTCTGCTCGCGGCCGTCGCCTGCCGCCGAGCACAGTGTGTATGCAGCGATCCGCAGGGGTCGGATAGCCATGCCGGCCGCGCTCGCCTATTTCACCCGATGCTTGGCCACATGCTCGGTCAACGCCCGCAGGGAACTGAAGATACGCAGATTGTTCTCGTCATCCGAACGCAGCTGGAAACCGTAGCGTTTGGAAATCTCCAGGGCCAGCTCCAGCGCATCGATGGAATCGAGTCCCAGGCCGGTCTTGAACAGGGGCGCCTCGGGATCGATGTCAGCCGCGGCGACGCCCTCCAGGTTCAGGACGGTCACGATGAGTTCTGCGAGTTCGCGCTCGCTGGCGGATTGTGCTGCGGCCATGAAACAACCGGAATAAGACGCTCTATTGACGGGAATTTTGACGGAAATTGGCGGCCCCTTGCCTGCCAATGAGGGGCCCGCAAATGAGGGCTCTCGATACCAAGTCCTCGACTGCAGGCGCCGCGGGCGCAGTGTATCATTCACGCTTGGGCGCTGTATCCGCCCCGGGCCGCGGCCGGCCCACTTCGACTTCCGAGTGGCTAACTTTGCAAGCGACCGAGCTGACCGATTCCCCTCTTGCCGACACTGACCCGACGCCGGGTGGCAAGTCCGCCGTGACCCCTCCCATCCCGCCCCCCGGGCTCAGGGTGGAATATCTTGCTCTGCCTGAACACGCCCCGCTGCCAAAGGGTCCGGGGTCGGATGAATTGTTGGCTGCGGTGTACTTCGGCTCCAGGGCCCAAGTGGACCTGGGGACGAGCGGCGCACTCGGCATCCAAGTGCGGCTGGATCCATTACTCAACGTCGCGACCGAGGTGCCGATGGAACTGTGGTGGGCACAAGGCCCGGTCAGTCACGGGCAAACCGGCGCGATTCGCCATGCCCACGACGCGCATCACCTTTTCGCCGTGATCGAACTCGACGAACGCCAGCATGGCGGCATAGAACGAGCGGCGGCACTGGCGTACTCGTCCATGCGGCAATTCCAGCAGCAATCGGCGTTCCCGCACTTGCTGCGGATCTGGAATTACATGGACGCCATCAATGAAGGCAGCGGCGACCTGGAACGTTACCGGCATTTCTGCGTCGGCCGCGCCAGCGGCATGGGACACAGCGTAGCCGACCGGTATCCCGCGGCGACCGCCATCGGTCAGCAACGAGACACCCATTTGCTGCAGGTCTACTGGCTGGCTGGCCGCTGGCCGGGAACCCAGATCGAAAACCCGCGACAGGTCAGCGCCTATCGGTATCCGCGCGCTCATGGTCCGGTGAGCCCCAGCTTTGCGCGCGCCACGTTCTCTCCCGACGGGACACTGCTGGTCTCCGGCACCGCCAGCATCGTAGGCCACGCTTCCCGGCACGACGATGACTGCATCGCGCAACTCGATGAAACGCTGCGCAACTTGTCCACGCTCAAAAGCCACGCCGACACTGCAGTCCAGGCGCACTTGTCAACCGCCACCGCGCCAGCCAATACCAAGGGACTATTCAAAGTCTATGTGCGTGACGCCACCCACGCCGCTCACATCGCCGAGCGGCTGCGGCAAAATCCACCCCAATACTTCGATCCCAGCGATGTGATCTACCTGGCCGCCGATATCTGCCGGCGCGAGTTGCTGCTGGAAATCGAGTGCGTGCGCATCCCCGTGGGCAGCCCAGTGTGATGCGCGCCATCCTTCACCGTTAAGCGCGGGTCAAGCGCTGCAACTGCGCCAGCAACACTTCTCGCGGTAATTTACCGAGTTCATTGCGTGGCAGCGACTCGACGACCAGCAGTGGCCGCGGCATGAAAGCGCTGTCCACGCTGGCTGCCAGCCTGTCGTGAACCTGCGCAGCCGTCAAACCAGGCGCAACCACCAGCGCGGCCACCCGGCGAATCGTCGCGACTGCGCCATGGTCCGGCTGGAACACGACCGCGTCCTGCACGCCGTCGATCGACAGCAGGCGCCTGGTCAAGTCGGCGAGCGAGGCCCGCTTGCCAGCCACTTCGATCAGATCCGAATTGCGCCCGCGCACCAAGAAGCATCGCTCGCCTTGCAACTCCACGACATCCTGCAGCAGCATCGGCGCCGTAAACCACGGCGCGTTGACCAGCGTCCCTTCCGGCACGGGCTGCAACTCGACCCCCTCGTATAACTGCCAGGCCGCAGCGACGGCGGTGCGACGGCTGGCGAACACGCAAGTCTCGGTCGAACCGAACATTTCCAGCAGCCTGCCCCCCAGCTTGCGCTCGACGGCGGCCGCCAGAGCGGCATCCATGGGCGCGGTGGCGGACACGATCAGATCGGCGACCGGAAACTCCTGCGACGATTGCACCATGGCGCGCAGATGGACCGGGGTGCTCACCAACAAGCGCGGACGGGGCACCTCGGCCAGCGCCTGCGCAATGTCCGCCGGGAACAACGGGCGACCGGCGTGCACCGCCATGCCGCCGAGCAGAGGCAGCAGAACGCTCAGTTCCATGCCATACATGTGCTGCGGCGGCACGGTCGCCACGATCCACGGCCGCACCGTCGAATCGATGTCCAGTTCCCGGCGTATCGCTGCCGCATTGCACGCGGTCGAGGCGGAAACGCTGTGCCAGAGTTTGGGGAACGCCTTGGGCTGCCCGGTGCTGCCCGAGGTAAACCCGATCATGGCCGTGTGAACCGCTGGGACCGTGGCGCCGGCGACCTGGCCGGCCACGCTGCTGGACGCACTCTCGGGAACTCCGGCAACCGCATCCGCCAACGCCGCCTCGACCATCGCATCGTCGCACGGATAACTATTGGACTCGGCCGCTTGCAGTTCGGCGAGCACTTGCTCGGCCCGCGATGACGGCATCAGTACGGTATGCCGCAAACCGACCGCCGCCGCGTAGGCCACCAGGAAACTGTAGCGGTCCTCGCAAAGATTGATCATCGCGCCACCGGCCGGCAGACGGCGCGCCACCTGCGCGACGTGCTGTTTGAACTGCAGCAGCGAAACGCTGGCGTCCCTGCGCCAGGCAGCGGGACTGTCGGCAGGCGCGGGCGCCCATAGCGGCAACTCCGCAGTCTGCCTCGGCTCACCAAGCACCGACTCTGTAAATACCGAACCGGGGTCCCTCAACACAACCCTCCGTTCACGGCGATGACTTGACGAGTGACGTACGAGGCGCCCGGCGAGAGCAGGAAAACCACCACGGCCGCCACCTCTTCCACCGTGCCGATCCGCTGCTGTGGAATGGCCTGGAGGATGTCCTGCAGGGGCACCCGCTCGTCCACCATGTCCGTGGCGATGAGTCCCGGAGCCACGCAATTGACGGTGATCTGGCGTTTGGCGAGTTCCAGCGCCAATGCCTTGGTGGCGCCGATGACGCCGGCCTTGGCGGCGCTGTAGTTCACCTGGCCCCGGTTGCCGATCAAGCCGGACACCGATGCCAGGGTCACGATGCGGCCGGGCGCCCGACGGTGCACCATGGGCATGATCAGCGGCTGCAATACGTTGTAAAAGGCGTCCAGGTTGGTCCGCAGCACGCCGTCCCATTGGTCTGCGGTCATGGCTGGAAACGCCGTGTCGGCCGTAGCGCCGGCGTTGCACACCACCCCGTAATAAGCTCCGTGGACTGCCACATCGTCCGACAGCACTTGCGCGCACGTGGCTCTGTCGGTTACGTCGAACTGCAACACTCGCGCCTGCCGGCCCAGCACGCGAACTTCTTCGGCAACGGTCTCGGCCCGGTCACGGCGGGAGCGGCAATGCACCACTATGTCGAAGCCATCGGCCGCGGCACGCAGCGCAATCGCACGCCCTATGCCCCCGCTCGCGCCGGTGACCAGAACCGTAGACTGCATGTCGGCGCTCACTGACGGACCCATTCCGCGATGACACTCAACCTACGCTCCGGGTCGGCGACGAATGGATTGGTCTCATCCCAGGCATAACCGGCCAGCACCGAGCAGACCATGCGCCGGATATTCTGCGGCTGGGACTTGGCGAACATGAGGTCCTGGAAACGCCCGTCGTACCAAGCACGCACATACGCGCGAAACGCGTCGACTCCCTTACGCAACGGCCGTTCGAACTCGGCGGACCAATCCACGCTGGCACCCCGCAACTGGCGGTCCAGCACCGCCACCGCCATGCTGGCGGAGCGCATTGCAATGGTCACGCCCGAGGAGAAAACCGGGTCCAGAAACTCCGCCGCGTTGCCCAACAGGGCGAAGCCCGGGCCGTGCATGGCTTTGACGTTGGCGGCGTAGCCCTTCAGCTCGCGCGCCGGGGTATCCCAGGTCGCCTGCTGCAACACTCGCGTCAGGAAAGGTTCCTCCGCCACGATCTGGCGCAACCGCTCATCGAGTTGCGCGGGATAAGCGGAGAAAAAATCTTCGCGCGCCACCACACCGAGCGAGCAGCGGCCCGCCGGAAACGGGATCAGCCAATACCAGACATCGCGCTGGCGGGGGTGCACCACGATCTGGATCTTGTCGCGATCGAAACTGCCCGCGGGCGCGTTGTCCGCCACGTGGGTGAACACGGCATTGCGCACCGGAAAGTCCGAGGGTGTTTCGAGATTGAACAATTTGGGTAACGTGCGCCCGAAACCGCTGGCATCGAGAATGAAGCCGGCCTCGACCTGGTAATCATTGCCGTCGGCTTCGCGCACCGTCACGGTCGGCCGGGCACCCTGCATATCGACCGCGGTGACCCGCGCCTCGTAGCGAATCTCCACCCCCTGCCGTTGCGCCTCGTCGGCCAATACCTTGTCGAACCGCGCGCGTTCCACCTGGAACGTGGTGTCGCGGCCGGGAGTGGATTTATCGGCGAAATTGAATTCGCCATATTCATCGCCGCGCACGAAGGCCGCGCCGTTCTTGAACTGGAAACCAGCCGCCTCGACCGCCGGCAGCATGCCGGCCTCGGCGACGAAATCCAGACAATGCGTCAGCAGACTCTCCCCGATCGAGAAGCGCGGAAAGCGCTGACTTTCCAGCACCAGCACCCGCCAGCCACGACGCTTCAACAGCGCGGCGGCTATCGACCCGGAAGGTCCGGCGCCGATCACGATGACGTCATACTGCGACATGGGTTTACCTCTTGGCCAGGTGTGGCGCACGCAGATGGCGGCCGAGCAGCCACGGCAGGCGCACCAGCATGCCCAGCAGCAGGCGCAGGTGCACACTCACCATGCGAGCGTTGTCGAAAAACATCCGGTAGTGCGACACGCCGTCGGCGGGATATCGCACCCGGGTGTCGATCCAGCGCGTGGGCGCGCCGCTCCAGTACAGTTTCACCAGCATCTCGGTGTCGAAGTCCATGCGCGGACCGATGCTGGTACGCGCCAACAGGCGCTCGACCCGCTCCAGCGGATAAAGGCGGAAACCGCACATGGAGTCACGGATCTCGAACGACAAGGTCTCCACCCAGACCAGCACATGGGTGAGGTAGCGCCCGTAGTAGCGCACCTTGGGGATGCTGGCATCGAACACCGGCCGGCCGCAGACCACGCTGTCGGGTTCGGCCATGGCCTCCGCCACGAACCGTCCGATGTCGCTCAGCGTGTGCTGGCCGTCGGCGTCCACCTGTATCGCATGAGTGAAACCGCATCGATGGGCCGCGCGCAGACCAGTGATCACCGCCGCGCCCTTGCCCTGGTTCGTCGCATGCCGCAGCAGCGTGACCTGCGGCGACTGGGCGAGCCGATCCAATTCACGCGCGCAAGACTCGCTGCAGCCGTCGTCGACCAGAAAGACCGGCAGGCCGTGCCGCAGCACGCCCTCGAGCACCCCGGCAACGGCATGCTCGTGGTTGTAGACGGGAATGACGACGCACGCGGAAAAACGCATGGGCTGACTCAGAGACATGCTGACACTCGACGGGACGTGCTCAACCTTGCCGCAGGCGCTGGGCCACCGCGATCACGTCATCGGGCGTGCGCCCCGAGCGAAAATTCCCGGCCGTGACCTCGTTGGCGAAACGTCGCAAGTGCTCCATCAGGGTTCATCATCCGCAGCCAGTTGGTTCTGAAAATACTGCCGCAGCACCTCGTTGAAATGACGGGATGCCAAAGGAATCGACGCCTGGGCGCGCGACGCGCCCAGCGGCAGGTCTTCCCCCACCGTCAACGTAAAGTGCGGACGGCAGGGGGCGATACGATACCAGGGTTCGGATTTGGTCAGGGTAACCGGTTCGCAGCGGATAGTTACCGGTGTCACTTTGCTGGCGGCGCGCACCGCCACGTTGGCGGAGCCGCGCTGCAGGTTGAGCGGCTCGCCCACGCGGGTCCGGGTACCCTCCGGAAACATGATCAGGCATTGCCCGGCCCGCAGCGCCGCGGCCGCATCCGCCAGCATGTGCGTAACGGAGGCATTGCCGATGTAGCCCGCCCCGGTCGCTATGCCGCGCGTCAACCAGTTACGCAGCATGGTGTATTTGACCACGCAGCCGGCCTGTGGGGCGAACGCCAGCAGGAACACCACATCGATCAGGGTCGGATGATTGGCGACGATCAGCTGGCCCGGCTGCCCCAGCCGATCCCATCCATGGAACTCATAGGTGAGCAACCCGAGCGCGACCATGAATCCCCCGAACCTGCGGAACGCCCATTGCAGCAGGGCACGCGACAGGTACTGGCAGCGCTGCGCCGGCAGTATGTGCAGCAGCGGCAACACCAGTATGCTCAGGAGCAGCGCGCTGAGCCCGAAGACCAGGAAGGTGAGCGCGGTGGCGAACAGGCGCCAGTAGTAGGCGTCGGTTCGCTCGACCTGGGAAGCGGCTGCGGCAACGGCGGCTGGCACGATGAGGTTCGGCATTCATCCAACGGGAAAATTATGATAGGCCAAAGTGATCCGACGGCGCGCACCTGAGCGCCTGCCGGAGCTTGTAAAATGCCGACTGTCGAAAAATCGATCAAGACCAAAAGTTGCCAGCGGAACACTCACTTGAGTCGCTTTGCCCCATCTGATCCACAGACTTATGCACAGCTTTTGTGCACAACGCTCATGGCGGCGGCCGGCGCGTGATCCTGGTCGTCGCCATCGACACGCCGCTGCGCCGGGTCTTCGATTACCGGGCACCGGCCGATCCACCCGCCATCGGCCCCATTATCGACGTGGGCTGGCGCGTCTGGGTCCCGTTCGGACGCCGGCGCGTGGTGGGGATGGTGATCGAGCGCCGGGCGCAGAGCCAGGTACCAACGGCCAAGTTGCGCAGTATTCTCGGCCCGGTGGATGACGGCCCCACCCTGCCCGCCGAGCTGGTCGCCCAGCTCAAATGGCTGGCGGACTACTACCGGCATCCGATTGGTGAAGTCATTGCCGCGGCCTTGCCCAATGCCCTGCGGCAGGGCGCCCCGGTGGTGGCGGAGGATACGGTATGGCGCCTCACTCCCGCCGGGCGTGAGCAGGCCCTGCACGAACTGCCTCGGCGGGCGGCGAAAATGCGGGCCGTCATCGAATGGCTGCTCACCGCCCCGGGCCGGCAAGCCGCCCGCCATGAGCTGAGCGCGGCCACCGACGCCAGCCCCGAAGTGCTGCGCAAACTGCAGCAACGCGCTTATGTGGAACGCCTGGTGCGGTCGGCTGAAAACCCCACCTCGCCGGCCTCGGACACTCCGGCCGGTGACCTGGTGCATCCCGGTCCCGTCCTGAATCAGGCGCAGACGGCGGCGGTGGAACGCATCGAGGGATCGCTGGGCAGCTTCGCCACCTGGCTGCTGCACGGGGTCACCGGCAGCGGCAAGACCGAGGTCTATCTGCATGCCATCGCCGCCAGCCTGCGGCGCCAGGAGCAGGTCCTGGTGCTGGTGCCGGAAATCGCCCTCACGCCCCAGCTGATCGCGCGCTTCCAGGCTCGCTGCGACGTACCCCTGGCCATTCTGCACTCCGCCCTGAGCGATGGCGAAAGGCTGGGCGCCTGGCGTAACGCACGCAGCGGCGCGGCCCGCATCGTCATCGGTACGCGCTCCGCCATTTTCGTACCGCTGGCCCGCCCTGGCCTGATCGTGATCGACGAGGAACACGACGCCTCGTTCAAGCAGCAGGACGGGTTTCGCTACTCGGCCCGGGACTTCGCCATCCTGCGGGCGCAACGTCTCGACATTCCCATCGTCCTGGGCAGCGCCACGCCGTCGCTGGAAAGCCTGGCTCGCGTGCGGCGTCTGCCCGATAGCTTGCTATCGTTGCCACACCGCGCCGCCGATGCCCAGCCGCCCGTCATGTCATTGGTCGATCTGCGCAAGCACGCCAACGCCCAGGGCATCGCCACTCCGGTGCTGCTCGCCATGCGCCGGCATCTCGATGCCGGCAACCAGGTGCTGTTGTTCCTGAACCGGCGCGGCTATGCACCGGTGCTGTTCTGTCCGGCCTGCGGCTGGTCCGCGCATTGCCGGCGCTGCGATGCGCACCTCACCGTGCATCGGCATTCCACCGACCTCCTGTGTCATCACTGCGGCGCCCAGGAGCCCTCGCCGCAGCACTGTCCAAGCTGTGACGCCCCGCTCAAGCCGGTGGGCCAGGGCACCGAGCGCATCGAGGAAACGCTGGAACAATTGTTTCCGGGGGTGGCGTTGGCGCGCATCGATCGCGACAGCATGAAGCGCAAAGGCCAGTTGGAGGCCACGTTGCAGCGTGTGGATCGAAACGAAGTGCGAATTCTGGTGGGCACTCAGATGCTCACCAAGGGACATCATTTCCCACGCGTCACGCTGGTGGTGGTGCTCAACGCCGACCAGGGCCTGTTCAGCACCGACTTCCGGGCCAGCGAGCGGCTGGCGCAGACCATCGTGCAAGTGGCCGGCCGGGCCGGGCGGGCGGCGCAGCCGGGCGAGGTCATGATCCAGACGGAATACCCGGAACATCCGCTGCTGGCGATGCTGCTGCGGGGCGGCTATGAGACCTTCGCGGCTGGAGCGCTGCAGGAACGGGAGCAGGCGGGCTGGCCGCCGTTCACCCGGATTGCCCTGCTCCGGGCCGAGGCCACCCAGGCTCACGAACCCATGCGGTTCCTGCGGGCCGCGCTGGCGATGGCGCGGGAGCACTCGGTTCCGGGCGTCCTGCTCAGGGGGCCCGCCACTGCGCCAATGGAACGTCGCGCCGGGCGCTACCGGGCGCAGTTATTGCTGCATGCGGCCACCCACACCCCGCTGCAGCGGCTGCTGAGCGTCTGGATTCCGCAGCTGGAGGCCATGACCGAAGCAAGGCGGGTACGCTGGTCCATCGACGTGGATCCTTCAGAATTATTCTAGTTTTTGCGAGGGATCGGACTCCCTGTCACGACCCTCGCGCATCCGGTAAAAAGCGTCGTTTTTACCGGATGCAAACGCCACCTGCGGCGGCGGGGCACATCCTGTGCCCGGAAGACTTATCACTGTAGCTAGCCGCTACTTCGCTGTTAGACTGATCGTCTTGCAACACATTCCGTTTTCATTTTGAAGTACCAGATCGAAAAGTTATTGCAGGCGGCGCTGGCCACCCTTCCACCGGACATCCTGCCTGCCGACATCACGCGCCCCGACATCAATGTGGAGCGTACGCGTGACGCTGCGCACGGCGATTTCGCGACCAACATCGCCATGCAGCTCGCGAAGCCCGCGCGCCGCAATCCGCGCCAACTCGCTCAGGCATTGCTCGACGCCCTGCCGGCCAGCGACTTCATCGCCAAGGCCGAGATCGCCGGCCCCGGCTTCATCAATTTTCATCTCTCGACCGAGGCCTACCAGCAGGCCCTGGCGCGTATCCTCGATTTCGGACCGGCGTACGGCTACAGCCAGCACGGCGCCGGCACCCGCACGGTGGTCGAATTCGTCTCGGCCAACCCCACCGGCCCCCTGCACGTGGGACACGGCCGGCAGGCCGCGCTTGGCGATGCGCTGGTGGCGCTGCTGCAATCACAAGGCTATGAGGCCAGCCGCGAGTTCTATTACAACGACGCGGGAGTGCAGATCCAGAACCTGGCCGTGTCGGTGCAAGCCCGCGCCCACGGCCTCAAGCCCGGCGAGCCGGGTTGGCCCGAGGCCGCCTACAACGGCGACTACATTCAGGACATCGCCGAGGAATTCCTGGCCAGGAACACCGTGCATGCGCTCGATGGCGAGCCGGTGAAGGCCAGCGGCAAGGTCGACGACCTGGAAGCGATCCGCAAGTTCGCCGTCGCTTATTTGCGTCGCGAACAGGACCTGGATCTGCAGAAGTTCGGCCTGCGTTTCGACACTTATTACCTCGAATCCAGCCTGTACACCGAGGGCAAGGTCGAGGCGACGGTGCAGCGGCTGCAGGCCAGCGGTAAGACCTACGAAAGCGAAGGCGCGTTGTGGCTGCGCACCACCGATTACGGTGACGACAAGGACCGTGTGATGCGCAAGTCCGATGGCGCCTACACGTATTTCGTGCCCGACGTGGCTTATCACGTCACCAAGTGGGAACGGGGTTTTCGCAAAGCCATCAACGTGCAGGGCACCGACCACCACGGCACCATCGCCCGGGTGCGTGCCGGTTTGCAGGCGCTCGACGCCGGCATCCCGCAGGGGTATCCCGACTACATCCTGCACAAGATGGTCAAGGTGATGCGCGGTGGCGAGGAAGTGAAGATTTCCAAGCGCGCCGGCTCCTACGTCACGGTCCGCGACCTGATCGAGTGGGTGGGCCGTGACGCGGTGCGCTTCTTCCTGGTGTCGCGCAAAGCCGATTCGGAGTTCGTGTTCGACATCGATCTGGCGCTGTCCCAGAACGAAGAGAACCCGGTGTACTACGTGCAGTATGCTCATGCGCGAGTCTGCAGCGTGTTCCGGCAGCTGCAGGAAAAAGGCTATACGCACGAACCCGACGTCGGCGCCGCCAACGTATCGCGGCTGGTCGAGCCGCACGAGAAGGCCTTGCTGCGCCGCCTGACCTATTTTCCGGAGCTGCTCGAGACCGCCACCCAGAGCCTGGAGCCGCACCAGCTGGCACACTATCTGCGCGAACTGGCGGGCGATTTCCACACCTATTACAACGCGCATACCTTCCTGGTCGAGGACGATGCATTACGTAATGCCCGGCTCAACCTGGTGGCGGCCACCCGGCAAGTGATTCAGAACGGCCTGAAACTGCTGGGCGTGTCGGCGCCCGAGCAAATGAGCAGGCGCTCGGACGAAACTTGACGCTGAACTCATGGCTCGCGACTACAAAAACGTAAAGCGCCGCAGCGGCGACGCCTCCGCCCTGGGCACAGTGGCCGGCTTCGTGCTGGGTCTGGCCTTTGGCCTGGCCGTGGCCATGGCCGTGTACCTGTACGACCGGCGGCCCAATGCGCGCGTGGCGCAGCAACCAGCTCCGGCCGGCCCCATGACTCCCGATGACGAGGCCCAAAACGGTGGCAAGGCCAGCAAGCCCGCGCCAGCCTCGCAAAACCCGGAAGGCCAGTTCGATTTCTACGAAATGCTGCCGAAGTTCGAAGTGGTGATTCCGGAGAAGGAAGGCACCACGCCGCGCACCGCCGCGGGCGGCAGCGTAGCGAAGCCGGGCGCGTACATCCTGCAGGCAGGCTCGTTCCGCAATCTCGCCGATGCCGACCGCGTACGGGCGTTGATCGCGCTACAGGGAGTTGAATCCAAGATTCAGAAGGTCACGGTCGACACCGACACCTGGCACCGGGTCCGCATCGGTCCCATCACCGACCTGCGCAAACTCGAAGAGACCCGCAGCAAGCTGCGCCAGGCCCAGATCGAAGCCCTGGTCATCCGCGTCGGGGAATAGCTCCGGCTATATCAATGCATGCGCGAAGCGCTGCAGCACGTTGGCGAACGACGCGGCGGCTGGTGAAATGGAACGCCCACTCGCGCGGATCAACGCCACGTCGCGCGCAATGACTGGCTCGATCAGGGGCTTGCCGACCACCGCGTGATACCGGGCAGCGGCAAGCGCGTAGGAAGGCAGCACCGCCACCCCCA
>Ga0182745_1000181_pt1 | contig 81841 bp, 77 predicted proteins | sample eDN3rd30CKraftBY_FD_128523 | JGI IMG/M metagenome (GOLD analysis project Ga0182745, IMG submission 128523) | Enriched backyard soil microbial communities from Emeryville, California, USA - eDNA 3rd pass 30_C Kraft BY (version 2) (version 2) | ecosystem: Environmental > Terrestrial > Soil >...
AACTCGATCCACGCCTCCGTGGACGTAATCGCCGACCACCTCGGAACCATCAGCGCTACCGCCTACCAGCCCGCGATCCAGAGCGGCGCACCCAACCGGCGCATCGACACACGCAACCACGCCACGCCGCGGGGCTACTCGCCGAGCGAGTGGCCGCCGACGATCGGCAGGGAGTGGCTGTTCGCGTTCGAGTGCCCAGTCGGCCAGACCCCGAGCGCCGGGATGGTCCGGCAGCATCCTGCGGGTGGTCAGGTGCAGCGACTCGTCTTTGAGGACTCTCGGCCCCCAATGATCGGGACGGCACGAGATGGCTGGTTCAGCACCAGCTTCATCATCGACATCCCCGACGACCCTGACCTGATCGGCAACTGGACGCTCGAACTGCGGTGCGGCGCCCGAGTCGACACCCCAGCGTCCAACGAGCACCCGACCCAGGAGACACAGATCTCTGTCTCCAACCGAACGTAACCCAATCGTGAACGGAACACACCCAAGCCAATCGCATCTCACAAGGAGCCAACATGCCATCTAGGTTCAGAACGACCGGGATGCTGGCGCTTCGGATCTGAGCGGGGTGGGGTGGGGTAGCGAGGGTCCGCGAGGCGCGGTACAGGGACTCCGAGAATCGGTGGTTCCTACACCTGTCGAGTCCTCGGAGTCCCTGTGGAGTTCAACCCTACGCGTATGTGCGAGCTGCTGGTCGGCCTGCCCGACGTGAACGTGCTCGCCGTTCGCGATGTCGCCGGTCAACCGATCGTGGTCCACGTCGAGGCCCGTGTCGAGCGGGCATGGTGCCAGCGCTGCGGCGCTCGCGCTGCGGTCAAGGAACGTCCGGTCGTGGAGTTGGTCGACCTGCCGTGTTTCGGGCGTCCGGCTCGACTGGCGTGGCGCAAGCATCGACTGTGCTGTCCGGAGGCGTTGTGTCCGGCCGGGTCGTGGACGCATGTCGATCAACGCATCGCGGCGCCGAAGATGGTGATGACAACCCGGGCCGCGCGGTGGGCGACGGTGCAGGTCGGCCGTCACGGACGTGCCGTGTCGGACGTGGCGGCCGAGCTCGGCTGCGACTGGCACACCGTCAACGACGCCGTCGTCGCGTACGGCGAAGCACTCCTGGCCGCCGACACCGATCGGGTCGGCGTCGTTGATGCGCTCGGGTTGGACGAGACCTTGTTCGTCCGCACTGGCAGGTTCCGCACGCAGTCGTGGTGCACCTCGATCACCGATGTCAGCCGCGCCCGTCCGGCCCGCCTGGTCGAGGTCATCGAGGGCCGCACCGCCAAGGAAGTGTCGGGCTGGATCGACGCGCGACCGGCCGAGTGGCGGGCCGGGATCGACTGGGGTGTGTTGGACATGTCCGGCCCCTACCGCAAGGTCTACAACGACAGCCTGCCCGACGCCGTCCAGGTCGCCGATCCCTTCCACGTGGTGAAGCACGCCAACTCCAAACTCGACGAGTGCCGGCGGCGGGTCCAGAACGAGACACTCGGGCACCGCGGCCGCAAGGACGATCCGCTCTACCGATCCCGCCGGCTGCTGGCCAAGGGTCATGAACACCTCGACGAACGTGGCACCGCCAAGCTCATGAGCCTGCTCGAGGCCGGTGACCCGCGCGGCGAGGTCCGCATGAGCTGGCACGCCAAGGAGACGGTGCGTGGGCTCTACGCGATCAACGATCCCGACGCCGCGGCCGCGTTCTTGGACGAGTTGATCGAGAACATGACCGACTCCGAGATGCCCGTCGAGGTCCGCTCCCTCGCCGGGACACTTCGCCGCTGGCGCCAGCAGATCATCGCCTGGCACACCGCCCGAGTGAGCAACGGCCCGACCGAAGCGCTCAACAACTTGATCAAACGCATCAAGCGGGTCGCGTTCGGGATGCGACGGTTCCGGCACTACAGAATCCGTGCCCTGCTCTACGCCGGGAGACCCAACTGGGAACTACTCGACACCATCACACCCCGCTGAAATCCGAAGAGCCGCGATTCCCCCAACACCAGGGACATCGACTCTCAACGCCATAGCCGGCAGAAGCAACGCCAACCACGCATTCGTCACAACCTCAGGCGACAAAATCAAGGTGTTCAACCGGTTCGGGACGAGCACAGTCATCGTCGACTTGATCGCCAGATTCCAGTAGCTCCATACTGCTCGACCCTTCAGGGGGCGAGCAGTCCGGCCTTGAGATGCTGGGCGCTGCGGTCACACGATGGGCCGCAGCGCCCTGGGACCCCTCGGTACGCGGCATCGCACGCCGCCCGCCTGCCGCCCCGGACCCCGACGCGACCGACCCAACCCCGGTCACTGTCGACCAAGCCACGGCCGATTGAGGCTGTCGCTCCGCACATCCGGCCGCCGGAGCGGGCGAAGGTGCGTGGTCGCGGCACGGGCTGGCACACTGGCGCCATGTTGGTCACCGTCGACTTCGACGCCTGCATGTCCACCGGTGGATGCACCCAGCTCGCGCCGTCCGTGTTCGAGATCCGCGACGACGGCTACCTGTACGTGCTGGTCGACGAACCCGGCCCCGAGCTACACGACGACGTGCGCACCGCCGCCGACCTGTGCCCCACCGGGGCGATCACGCTCGACGGATAACGCTGATCCCTCGCCGGGCGGTGGTCGATCGGTAGCGTTCGGCCGTGCTTGCCGCCCAAGTGCTCTACAGCGTCGAGTTGAGCCTGCTGCTGTTGGCAACCAGCGTGCTGGTGGGGCCGCTGGTCGCCGAGCGGCTACGCGTACCCAGCCTGGTCGGGTTGATCGCGGTGGGCACCGTGTTGGGCCCCTCGGTCCTGGAATGGCTGCGCCCGGGTGGCTTCGTCGCCACCGTGGGCGTGTTCGGGCTGCTGTACCTGATGTTCGTGGCCGGAATCGAACTCGACCTGAACACGTTCGCGGCCAACCGCAAGGCTGCGCTCGCGTTCGGGGTGCTGACGTTCGCGGTGCCGTTCGTGCTGGCGGCCGCGGTCGCCGTGTGGCATCTCGACCTCGGTACCCGCGGGGTCGCCCTGTTGGGGGCGATGTGGGCCTCGCACACGGTCGTCGCCTACCCAGAGGCCAAGGCCGCCGGGGTCGACCGCAGCCGGGTGGTCGGCATCTCGCTGGCGGCGACGATGATCACCGACATCGCCTCGCTGGTGGTGCTCGCGGTCGCCGCCTCGGGTCTCGCCGCCGCCGATGACCACGCGGCCGGTACCGGGGGCCACGGCAGCGGTGCCGCGCTGCCCTTGTGGCTGGCGCTGCTCCTGCTCGCGGCCTACGGGCTGGCGGTGCTGCCGCGGCTGACGCAGTGGGCGTTCGCGCACCTACTGCACTCACGCACCCAGCGCTACATGTGGCTGCTGGCCGGTATGGCGGGCGGCGCCACGCTCGGCCTGGCCGGCGGCATCGAAGGGCTGGTCGGAGCGTTCGTGGCCGGAATCGGCATGAACCGCTCGGTGCCGGCCCGGGGTGCCCTGATGGAACGGGTCGAGTTCGTCGGCAACGCGATCCTGATCCCGGCGTTCCTGGTGTCGGTCGGCCTGTCGATCGACCCGGCCGCGTTGGTCGAACCGAGCACGCTCGCGCTGGCCGGCGTGTTCACGCTGCTGGTGATCGTCGGCAAGGCGATCGCGGCTGGGGTCGCCGCCCGGCTGTTCGGGTTCAGCGCGACCGAGGCGGCACTGATGGCGTCGCTCACGATCGGCCAGGCAGCCGCCACGTTGGCGATCGCCCAGGTGGGGACCGCTACCGGGTTGTTCGACACCGAGATCCGCGACGCGGCCGTCGTCACGATCGTGATCACGGTGTTCGTCACGTCGTTCGGCACCCGTTGGGCGGCTCGGCGACTGGGGACCGCCTCGGGATCCCCGGCCGGGCTCGGTGAACATGTCGTCGTCCAGGCTCCGACCACCGAGTTGGCCGAGTCGCTGGCCAACGTGGTGACCGCCATCGCCCGCCCCGACAGCGGGCTGGTGACCCCCTTCACGGCGTTGCCGACCCGCCGCAACGGCCCGCCGGCAACCGCCGACCTCGACGCCTTCGCGGGAGCACTGACGCGCTGCGGCCACGACAACAATCCGGTCGTTCGCCTCGGGCACTCACTCGGGGCGGCAACGATCGCACTGGCCCGCGAGGCCGAGGCCAGCCTGGTCGTGGTCCCGGTCAACGGTGCCCGTTTCCCACTCCACGTCACCGAAGGAGGCCAGGTCGACGAGATCGGGCAAGACTCCACCGTGCCGTGTCTGGCCCTCCGGCTGCAGCCCACGCCGTGGAGTCGGCTGGTCGTGGTCGCCAGCGCTCGGCGTGACACCGCCGCCCGCGACGACCTGGCGCTGCTCGGCGAGTTGACACGACGGCTCGACGAGTTCCGTCACGTCCCGTTGCGGGTGTTCGTCCCCTACAGTTCGGCTGCCGATCCGTTCCGGTGGCACCCCGAACTCACCGTCAGCGCCTATCGCCCCCGCTCGGTGACGCCCCTCGACGCGCTCGAACCAGGCGACCTGCTGCTGTTGCCGACCGACACGGTCGCCGACGCCGGCCTGATCGCCCGGACACGGGCGATGCGCGTGCTCAACGGTGTCGGTGTGATCGTCGCCGCCGGCCCGGCGCGCCTACGCGTCACCAGTTCGCGCCCGCAGGCACCGTTGGTCGGCGCGGTGACCCCGCGGCGGATGTTGCCGTAGCCCTCCGGCCGGCCGGGGCCCTCCGCACCGCTGTCACCGGACAGCGTCGCGGCTAGCGTCGGCGAGCGTGAGCTTCCACGCCCAGTTGCACCGGTCGTGGGCGACGGCGAACTCGTTGCTGTGCATCGGCCTCGACCCCGACCCGGCACGCATGCCGCAGTCGCTCGACGGGCACCCCGACGCGGTGTACCGCTTCTGCACCGCGATCGTCGACGCCACCGCCGACCTGGTGTGCGCGTTCAAACCCCAGTTCGCCTACTTCGCCAGCCAGCGCGCCGAGCCCGCGTTGGAACGGCTCTGTCACTACATCCGTTCGGAACACCCGCACGTCACCGTGGTGCTCGACGCCAAGCGCGGCGACATCGGGTCGACGGCCGAGCACTACGCCCGCGAGGCCTTCGATCGGTACGCGGCGCACTGCGTGACCGTCAACCCGTACCTCGGCCTCGACTCGGTGCTGCCGTACTTCGAGCACGGCGGCGGGGTCCTCGCCCTGTGCCATACCAGTAACCCCGGATCGGTCGAGCTCCAAGAGCAGCAGCTCGGGGGTCGGCCGCTGTACCTGCACGTCGCCGCCACGGTCGCCGAACAGTGGTCGCGCTACGGCGAGTGCGGCTTGGTGGCCGGAGCCACCTTCCCGGCCGAACTGGCCTCGGTGCGGGCGGCCGCGGGCGACCTTCCACTGTTGGTTCCGGGGGTCGGCGAGCAGGGTGGCGACCCAGCCGAGGTCGCCCAGCAGGGTTGCACCCCGGACGGCCGGGGGCTGATGATCTCGACCTCGCGGGCCGTGCTCTACGCCAGCTCGGGGCCCGACTTCGCCGAGGCCGCCCGACACGTCGCGCTGGCCACCCGGTTGGCAGGTTTGCCGGCAGGCTGGTGATACGTTCCCCGCCATGTCGTTGATGCGCAACATCACCAAGGCCAAGCAGGCGCTCGACAAGCAGAAGGGCAGCGGCAAGCTCTCGGGTGCGGTCGGCAAGGCCACCAGCGCGGTCGACAAGGCCACCAAGGGCAAGTCGGCCAAGCTGACGGCCAAGGTCGACGCCGCGGCCAAGAAGTTCGACCAGCAGGGCATCACCCACTCCGACGCGCCTCAGTAGGCCTGTCGGCGACGCCGATCAGCCGAGCAGCAGCATCAGGCCGATCGCCGCGGCGGGCGCGGCGACCGACACCACGCACACGACCACGGTGCGCTTCAGCGTGCTCCACGGCGCCCGTACGGTGACGCCGGGTGGTGCCGGCCCACCAACGACTCCAGCTCGGCGGCCCAGTCAGCACGGCCGCGCTTGCTCTGGCGCTGTCGGCCGAACGCTTCGAGATGGTCGAGGAACTGGCCGACGTTCCCGTGGTTGGGGTCGACGCGGGCACCGCCGGGCCCGAGCCGGAACCGGTACCGGGTCGACTGGTGCCACACGTGAAACCCTTCCGACGACGCGGCAACCGAGTGCAGCTCGGCGACCGGCACGTCGAACACAACCTCGTCGGTGGCGAAACTCAGGCGCCCGTCGGCAAGGGTGAGCGTGCCGTCGCGCTCGTGGTTGAGGCGGCCGAGCAGCGTGGCACGACCCGAACGGGTCGGCGCGGTGCCCTCAGTCATCGGCGGGACAGTAGCCGCGCCGAGATAGCTCAGCCGCCGAGGACGACGACGCTGGTGATGCCGGGCGCCTGGCGGATCTTGTCGAGCGCTGCGGCGGGCGGCTCGATGTCGGTGGCCAGCACCATCACCGCGCTCGCCGAGTCGGGCGCCCGCCCCACGTCCATGTCGGCGATGTTGACACCGAACTCACCCATCGTGGTGCCGACCAGGCCGATCACGCCGGGCCGGTCGTCGTTGCTGATCACCACCATGTGCTCGGCCGGCGGCACGTCGATGCCCTGCCCGTCGATCGCGACCAGGCGCGGTTCGGCGCGGCGCCCGCTGAGCGTGCCGGCGATCGAGCGGTGGCCGTCGGAGATCGTGATCAGGTTGACGTACTCGTCGGTGTCGGCGCGGGCGACCTCGCGGATCGACAGGCCCGCCGCCTTGGCGATGTTCGGGGCGTTCACGTACGACACCGGCACGTCCGACACCGGCCCGAAGAACCCCTTCAGCACGGCCAGGCCGATCATGCGCGTGTCGTGGGCGGCGAGGTCGCCCTGGCTGAGCACCTCGAACGACTCGGGCACGCCGCCGGCGAGCGAGTGGTACAGGCGCCCGAGCGACTCGGCCAGCGGCAGGAACGGGCGGATCGCTTCGGCCGGCTCGGCGGCGTCGACGTTGACCGCCCACGGCACGAACTCGCCGGCCAGGGCGAGTTGCACCATGTCGGCGATCGCGTCACCGGCCTTGTCCTGCGCCTCGCGGGTGGAGGCCCCCAGGTGTGGGGTGACGACCACCTGCGGCAGTTCGAACAGCGGCGACTCGGTGGTGGGCTCGGCGTCGAACACGTCGAGCGCGGCGCCGGCCACGATGCCCTCGCGGATGCACTCGGCCAGGTCGGCCTCGACCACGATGCCACCGCGGGCGACGTTGATGATGCGCAGCGAGGGCTTGGCCTTGAGCAGCAGGTCGCGGTTGATCAGCCCGGTGGTCTCCTTCGTCTTGGGCAGGTGGATCGTGAGGAAGTCGGCCTCGGCGACGAGTTGGTCGAGCGGCAGCAATTCGACGCCCATCGAACGCGCCTTGTCGGCTGACACGAACGGGTCGTACGCCACCAGCCGCATCTGGAACGCCTTGGCGCGGTCGGCGACGAGCTTGCCGATCCGGCCGAGCCCGACGATGCCGAGCGTCTTCTCGGCCAGCTCGACGCCCTCCCACTTGCTGCGCTCCCAGCGCCCGGCGACGAGCGCCGAGTGCGCCTGGGGCACGTTGCGGGCCTGGCTGAGCAGCAGCGCCAACGTGTGCTCGGCGGCCGACACGATGTTCGACTGCGGGGCGTTGACCACCATCACGCCGCGGGCGGTGGCGGCGGGCACGTCGACGTTGTCGAGCCCGATGCCGGCCCGGCCCACCACGATCAGGTCGGTGCCGGCGGCGAGCACCTCGGCGGTGACCTGGGTGGCCGAGCGGATGATCAGGGCGTGGGCACCCGCCACGGCCGACAGCAGCTGCTCGGGCGACAGGCCCTGCTGCACGTCGACGGTGTGACCTGCCGCACGAAGGCGGTCGAGACCGCCCTCGGCGATCGCTTCGGTGACGAGGATGCGAGCCATACGGGCACCATGCTTACCGGCGCCGCAGGGCAGTTCCCAAGAGGATGAACAACACGTTCACCGGGCGTTGGTCACGTCGTCCCCGTTCCCGGTGGTTGAGCTTGTCGAAACCACGCTCATGGTTCCGTCACGTCGCCGTCGGGGAGGTCGACCCACAGCGCGTCGAAGCTGGCGCGCAGGCGCGAGAGCTCCTCCAGATGGGCGCCGGCGAGGGCCTCGACGCGGGCCATCCCGTGGGGCGTCAACCCGAGCCGCACCACCCGATGGTCGTCGGTGTCGCCGACCCGCTCGACCAGCCCGGCGACGACGGCCCGGTCGACCAGTTCGACCGCGCTGTGGTGGCGTAGCAGCAGATGGTCGGCGACCTCGCCGATCGACGGGGCCGACCCGTGCCCGCGGATCGCCAGCAGCAGTTGATGCTGGGCGGCGGTCAGCCCGGCCGCCTTGGCCTGGCGCTCGCTCCAGTGCAGGAACCGGCGCAGGCCGTCGCGGAAGGCGAGCAGGCGGGCCAGCTCGGCGTCGGTCAACGCTCGGGACAATTCCATCGCTTCACGATAGTATCGTGACACGATGATCCTGCGAACCTCGGCCGGACAGACAGCCAAGCTCGTCGGCCTCGCGGCCGTCCTCGGTGTGGCCGGCGGTGGGGCGGCGTGGGTGCTCGTCCACCTGATCGCGCTGATCACCAACGTCGCCCTGTTCCACACGTGGTCGTTCGGCGAACGCTCGCTGGCAACCCTCGACGTCGGCTGGCCGCTGTACGCGGTGGCCGTCGGTGGGGCGATCCTGATCAGCACGCTCGCCAAGTGGGCTCCGGTGATCCGCGGGCACGGCATCCCCGAGACGATGGAGGCGGTCCTCACCAAGCAGAGTCGGATCAGCCCGCGGACTGCGATCGCCAAGCCGATCTCAGCCGCGATCGCGATCGGCACCGGTGCCCCGTTCGGCGCCGAAGGCCCGATCATCGTCACCGGCGGCTCGCTCGGCTCGCTGATCGGGCAAGTGCTGCCGGTCACGCCGTCGGAGCGCAAGATCTTGCTCGCGGCCGGCGCCGCGGCGGGCATGTCGGCCACGTTCGGCGCACCCCTCGCAGCGGTCGTGCTGGCCGTCGAGTTGCTGCTGTTCGAGTTCTCGGCCCGGGCACTGATCCCGCTCGTGGTCGCGACCTCGGTCGCCGGCGGCATGCACGCCCTGCTGTTCGAGGACGGCCCGTTGTTCACGGTGCCGCACCATGACTTCGCCGGGCTTGCCGTGCTGCCCGCGTTCGGCCTGCTGGGCATCGCCTGCGGGGCGCTGGCGATCGTCATCAGCCGCGGCCTGTTCCTGGTCGAAGACCTCTACCGGCGACTGCCGGTCAGCGACTTCTGGCACCCGGCGATCGGCGCGATCGGGTTCGCCACCGTAGGTCTGTTCGTGCCGCGCGCGCTCGGGGTCGGCTACGACGCGATCGACGACGTGCTCAACGGCCGGTTGGCGATCGGGGTCGCGGCCGGGCTGGCCGTGGGCAAGTTGCTGGCGTGGTGGCTGGCGCTCGGGTCGGGTACGTCGGGTGGCACGCTGGCCCCGATCCTGCTGATCAGCGCCGCATTCGGCACCGTGTTCGGCGACGCCCTCAACCAGCTGCTGCCCGGGCCCGACATCCCCGTCGGCGGGTTTGCCGTCGTCGCCATGGCAGCCACGTTCGGGGCGGCCACGCAGGCGACGTTCACGGCGATCGTGTTCGTGTTCGAGTTGACCCGCGACTACAACGTGATCCTGCCGCTGATGGGTGCCAGCGTGCTCGCCGACCTGGTCTACTCGTCGGTCAACCGCGACAGCCTGATGACCGAGAAGCTGCGTCGCCGTGGCCTCAACATCGGCCGCCACTACGGCGTCGACCCGTTCACCCACGTGTCGGTGGCCGACATCATGACCACCACCGTCGACACCTTGCCGGTCGGCACCACAGTCGGCGAAGCACGCACCCGGTTCGCGGCTGGGGGCCACGGCGCGTACCCGATCGTTGACGCAGGTCGGCTGGTGGGCATCGTCACACGTGGCGACGTGCTGCGCGACGAGCACGACGACGCCGGGCAGGTGCTCGACACCGCCTCGCGCCAGGTCGTGACGGTGGCGCCCGGCGACACCGCCCAGGCCGCGCTGCGGGTGATGGTCGACGAACAGATCGAACACGTGCCCGTCCTCGACGCAGACCGCCAACTCGTGGGCATCTGCACCCGCACCGACCTCCTCAAGGTCCGTCGCCGCCAACTCGACGCCGAGCGCCCGCAGACCGGCCTCGCCGCCCGGCTCGCAGTTCGCCGCGCCACCCCGAACGGCGAATAGCCGGCTTCTGCGGCGCGGATCGGCTGCCACCCTTCACCGGGGCTCAGGGACGACGAGCAGGGCCTGGCCGCCGACCTTTGCTCCGATGGTTGCGGGAAGAGGGACGATCCCGGCAAACCTCGAGTGCGGGCGGGCGAGACGCACGGCGCCGCTACTGGGCTGGCCCGGTGGAGGGTGGGGCGGGTACGTTGCGGTGATGGTCGGCGAACTCGCGCCCACGCCGGTCTCGGCGCACGTCACCATCCGGCCGATCGTCGCCCCGACCGAACTGGTGGGGGTGAACGCCCTGTTCCAGCAGATCTGGGGCACGTCCGAACCGATCGTGCAGGTCGACCTGCTCCGCGCCATCGGTTACACCGGCGGCTACGTGGCCGGCGCCTACGACACCGGCCCGAACGGCGAGCACCTGGTGGGTGCCTCGTTCGGCTTCCTCGCCGACCACGACGGCGAGCGCGCCCTGCACAGCCACATCACCGGCATCCTGCCGGGCGTCCAGCACGCCGGCGTCGGCCGGGCGCTCAAGGATCACCAGCGGGCCTGGGCGGCCGAGCGCGGCATCGCCTGGATCACGTGGACGTTCGACCCGTTGGTGCGCCGCAACGCGTGGTTCAACATCGAGGTGCTCGGCGCTCACGTTGCCGAGTACGTCGTCGACTTCTACGGCGAGATGCACGACTCGGTGAACACCGGCATGGCGTCTGACCGGCTGGTGATGGCCTGGCCCACCTCCGAGCGGATCGAGCGGATCGAGCGGATCGAGCCAGGCACGCTCCGTTCGGGTGTCGAGGTGCCGACCCCCGACGACATCGTCGTGCTCCGGCGCACCGATCCCACCGCGGCCGACGAGTGGCGTCTGCGGCTGCGCAGCGAGCTCGGCGACCGGCTCACCGCCGGGGCCCGCGTCACCGGGTTCACACGAGCCGGCGCCTACGTCCTGACCGACGTCGCAGGGGGCCCGGCGTGATCCGGCTCGACACGCTCGAGCTGCGACGGATCGCACTGCCGCTGGTCACCCCGTTCCGCACCAGCTTCGGCACCGAGACCACCCGCGACATCCTCCTCGTCCACGTCACCGGCACCCTGCTGGATGGTGATGGCACCGACAGCGGCGCGGTGGTCGACGGGTGGGGCGAGAACGTGGCCGGCATCGAACCGCTCTACTCGTACGAGTTCGTCGACGCCTCGCAGCTCGCCACGGCCGAGCACCTGTGGCCCGCGCTGACGGCCGGCGGCCCGCTCACGGCGGCCGACGTGGCCACCCGGCTGGAGCCGCTCAAGGGCTTCGCGATGGCCAAGGCCGCGTTGGAAGCCGCCGTGCTCGACGCCGAACTGCGCGCCGCGGGCACCAACCTGCACCACCACTTCGGGGCCCATTCCGACAGCGTCGCCAGCGGTGTCAGCGTGGGCATCTTCGACGACCTTGACACGCTCCTCGCACAGGTCCAGGGCTACGTCGACGACGGGTACGCGCGGATCAAGATCAAGATCGAACCCGGTTGGGACCTCGAACCGACGCGCCTCGTGCGCGAGCTGATCGGGCCCGAGATGGGCCTCCAGGTCGATGCCAACACGGCCTACACGCGGGCCGACGCGGCCCACCTCGCCCGGCTCGACCGGTACGACCTGCTGCTGATCGAGCAGCCACTGCCCGAGGACGACCTGCTCGGCCACGCCTCGCTGGCACAAGCACTCGACACCCCGGTGTGCCTCGACGAGACGATCACGTCGCTCACCGTGGCCGAGGACGCGATCGACTGTGGGGCGGCCGAGATCATCAACATCAAGGCCGGTCGGGTCGGCGGCTACCTGACGGCGCGCCGCATCCACGACCTGTGCCTGGCACGAGGCATCCCGGTGTGGTGCGGGGGGATGCTCGAAACCGGCATCGGCCGGGCCGCCAACGCCGCGCTCGCCACGCTGCCGGGGTTCACGCTGCCCGGCGACATCAGCGCCTCCACCCGGTTCTACGCCCGCGACATCGTCGCCGACCCGATCACGGTCGCCGACGGACGCGTCGCGGTGCCCACCGCGGGTGGCCTCGGGTTCGACCTCGACCACGACTTCCTCGAGTCGGTGACACGATCTCGCCAGGTCGTGCCGGTTGACTAGAGCCGTGCACGAGTTCCTCTCGCCCGAGTGGGTCGCCGCAGCGGCCGACGTCCGCAGCCGCTACGCCGACCAGACCACGATCGCCGTCGCCGTACGGGTCAACCTCGAGGTCACCGACACCCCGCTCGGCGACGAGCCCGTGCTGGCGTTCATCGACACCACCGCCGGCAAGTTCGTGTTCGCCCTCGGTCAGCTCGACGACGCCGACACCGGTGTGCTGACCGACTACGAGGTCGCCAAGGCGATCGTGCTCGGCGCCGACCCGGCCGCCCTGATGCAGGCGTTCATGGCCGGGCGGATCCGCATCAACGGCGACATGACGCGCCTGCTCGCGCTCCAGGCGAACCTCCCCCAAGGCGACCTCGCCGACCAGATCGCCACCGACCTCGCCGCCATCACCGCCTGAGAAATTCGCAACGCCTGTCGCGCAACAAAGTCAGCCGACCGCAATGAACCTCGCCGGGACATTCTCAGCGAGCCACACCGCCTCGTTCCCCACCAGAACGACACCCCCTCTGCTTGAGCGGCAGCCGCATCGATCCGAAGCACCGCAGGGGCGGTGGCCTTGCGTCGTCCCACCTGCACCGCCATGCCCCAATCGTTCGACAGATGCACGAACTGGCGGCTCATCGGCTGCAACCCGACACGAGAATCGCCTCAGCCGCCGCTGACGAAGTCCCGTGAAACAGCACCGCAGGCGGACAGCCATGTTCCTTGCGGAGCCGCCCAGGCGACGAATGACCGTAGCGCTCTCACCCGATCACCGACCATCTCGTGACGGCGCTTCAATGACCCGGCGATCACCTGCTCCAAAGCCAACCGATCGCCACCGGTCCAGCGCGGCTCAGCGACTCGGATCGCGATGAGCAAAGTGTCGACGGGCACCCAGCCCTCGTCGTCCAACTCCAGCTCGTAGAGCCACGGCTCATGACGCAGCATGCGCGACACCTGACGCGATAGCTGCGATGGGTCCGGCCTCAAGCAACCAACTCCTCTGGCAGCAGTCCCCACGACTCGGCGGCAACCTCGAAGCAGCCAGCACTGTCAAGGAACACCATGAAATGGCGGATCACCCACCGCCCCCACGTCTCGGCTGGCTCTGCCATCAACAGCTCAGTCACCCACGGCGAGTCCTCGACCTCAACGATCGTGTCGTACGCGCCCTCGATGTGCCACGCCGTGCAGTGACTCTCGGCTCTCCACTGGTGAGCGCGCACCTTGCCGAATACCAACCCGCTCGACAGCAACACCCCGTCACGATCGAACTGGAACCGCAACGTGAACGCGCCACCCTCCAGCACGGCCACGACATCCGACGTAATCGCCGTCGACGGAGTCGAGATTTGACCGAGCGGCACCTTCACTGGTGGCCTCGTTGTCACCCCCCCCTGCCCTCCCAGGGAGAGCAGCGCGACCGCCGCCGCAGCGACATGGTGCGCGACAGTCGACGGAGCGGTGGTACGGGCGAACCGCCCAGGACTGGACCTGACGAGAGCGACACGGCTGTCGATCACTGGGAGGACGATCACGAGCGCAAGCATGAGCCACATCACCATCTGCCTTCGCGCAGAGCGAACTCGATAGCACTCGCACTCACTACGAGTTCCCCCCAGTCGCCAACGAATCGCCACGACCCTTCAAGTCGCTCAAATAGGTCAACACTGCCGTAGTCGACGGCGCCCGACGCGTCTACGGCGGGCAGTCGCCCTTGATCGTTCCATGACAGTTGAGTCACGCCGACGAAGGCCAGCATCGCTTGCGAGTAGCAGAACTGCTCGTCCGGACGAGGGGCACGATAGGCATCGTGCCCCTCTAGTAGGACCACTTCGAGAGTGACCTCGACGCGACCAGGCCGGGCGACCACATCGAGAACGAAACTCTCTTCGAGTAGCACTCGCTCAAAGCCGGACATGTCCTCGTACCTCACGGCAAGTCCCAAACGATCGGAGTGTGGTTGCCCGTACTCCTCCGCGTCACCGGGCTCCCGTAAGGGTCTACTCGCACACCATCAGCGTTGCGAATCTCCACGTGCGGTGACCCACTTCCCGGTGCGCGGGGCGAACCCTGCTTGATCGTGATCCGCACCACGCCGTTCTGATCTGTGTACTTGATTGGGCCAGAGGCCGTTTGGCTCCTCAGCCACCCCTGAGCAACACCGAACTCATCGAGCTGCGACGCGGTAGCCCTACCCCCCGAAGTGATCTGACCAAGAGCGAAGTCGGCATCGTACACCGCCACGCGTCCCGTGTTTGTGGTTGGGGGGCGTCTATTGATCCAGCGGCCGAGGAGTTGACCTAGTTTGAAGGTTGCCCCGCCGATTGTTCCGGCGATGACCTCGTCGGGGCCGACGCCGTACTCGCCTCGCTGGGCGCCGGCGAGCCACTGGTCAATCCCTACGATCCCGCCGGCACAGATCGGTCCGCCGCAGGCAAGGGAGGAGCCCCACATTGTGGCCCGGACCATCCCGATCGCGACGGGGAGCAGGGGGCCGGGATTGGCAAACTGGTCTTCCCAGACGGCGTAGCGTCGATACGCGTCGAGACGCGGCGATTCCCTGTTGTAGTCGATGGTCCCGTTGGAGTTCACGAAACCGGAATCGCACGTACGTCCACCGCCGCGGACACCGGTGTGAGCGCACGGGTTGCGCCCCCCGCTGTCGGTCCAGGAGCAACCCGACTTCGGGCACGGGTCAAGCCCGTTTGGGTCGCTCAATGTGGCGGGGTTGGCGTTGGCGTAGGTGTACGGCTGGCCGGTGACTCGGACCAGCGGGTCGACGCTGATGAAGGCGCCGAGGGTGGAGTCGTAGTAGCGGTTGTTGAGGTAGATGAGGCCGTTGGTGTCGTGGGGTTGGGCGATGTAGCCCGCTGGTGTGGTGGCGATGCCGGTTGCGAGTGGGCGCCCGTAGGGCTCGTACCAGTTGCTGGTTCTGGCGCCATTGCTGAGGCGGATGATGTCGGTGATGGTGTTCTGGACGTCGGTCTCGGTGACGTGGAGCCCATTGGAGTCGCGGATGGCCAGCGGTTCGCCGTCGAGTGTGTAGGTCCGGCGGGCGGTGACGCCGGTGCTGGTGGCGGTGAGTTCGGTGTTGCCGAGGTAGAGGGTGACGGCGCCGTCGGGGGTGCGTGAGGTGAAACGCTGGTTGGTAGTGGTGTAGAGGTTGCGCCATGTCTGATCAGGGGCGGGGAGGTGCTCCCAGACCTCCAGGGCGTCGATGTTGATCCAGGTGCCGGTGCCAGAGGTGGGGTCCCCCAGACGGATCCGGTTGGTGCCCTTCGCGAGGGTGACAGTAAAGGTCTTGGTGTTCCAGACGTACCAGTCGCCCGTGCTGGCGAAGACCTGATTGCTGTGTGTGACGGCGCCGTTGACGCTGATGTTCTTACGGCCGTCCCCCACTGCGCCGGCGTAGCGGATGGCGATCGTATGAGAGCCAGCGGTCTTGGCATTGACCGACCACTCGATGTACTCGCCGGCGCCGTGATCGATCCCACCGACGTTCTGGTTGTTGTGGCACGGACACCCCGAACTCTGGACGACGAGGCCGCCTCCGTGGGTCGCATGCTCGGCCTCGTAGCGCTCGTGGCGGCTCGGTGCCGTGACCCGGATCGCGTCGAGGTTGAGCCACCCGACCGAACCGGTCGTGGGGTTTCGGTCGAGCCGGATCGTGTTCGCCCCCGCAACCAGGTTGTAAGTCTTGGTACTGGTCGCCCACGTGCTCCAGTTCGTCGTCGCGGAGAAGTTCGCCGACGATGCAACGGTGCTCCCGTTGACTCGAACTCGTCGTGTCGCCGCACCGTCGCCAGCGGAGTAGAGGAAGTCGACCGCGTACGAGCCCGCGGTGGGCACGACGACGGTCCACTCGACGAACGCCGTCGTGCTCGACCCGTCGAACCCACCGATGCTCTTGCCGGCCGAACATGGGCACCAGGTCGACTCGACGACGGTACTGACGTGACGGTTGGCAAGCTCGGCTTCGTAGGTGCTGACCGTGCCCGTCTGCGTCGTCATCGAGAGACGGCCGAGATAGTCGTACGTGTAGGTGGTGGGCGGCTGGTAGGCGCCCGACGTGCTGGTTCGGCTGCCGGTGGTGCCGTAGCCATAGGTGATGGTGCCGCTCTGGCCGGTCGTCGACGTCACCGCATGAGGGCGGGACGTCCCGTAGTGATACGTGCGGTTGCCGAGGTTCGGGTCGCTGGGCCGGTTGAAGCTCGTGATCCGCCCGATTGAGTCGTACGTGTACTGGTGGTGATACCCACCGACGGTGGCCGTCGCGGGCGCAGCCGGGCAGGTCGCCGTCGGCGAAACCGTTCGGGCGTCGGTCAGCTGCGCGAACTGGTTGTAGGTAAAGCACTCAACCTGCTGGGTGTAGAGGTCCGCGCGGGTGCGCGTGGTGACGTTGCCGGCCTTGTCGTACTCGTTCAGGGTGGCGTTCGTCAGCACGCCTCCGTACTCGTAGGCATGCATGTCGATCCGTCGGGCGGGGTAGTCCCAGGAATACCAGCGCTTCTGCGCCGTGCCGCCAGTGCCGATTGAGCGGCTGGACAGGTTGTTTGCGCTGTCGTAGCTCGTCGCGCTGACGTAGTTGGCCAGGCCGGCAATCGAATTGAGTTGGCCGGTGGCGTGGTACCCGTACGTCAGTGTCTCTGCCGCGAGCCCTCCAACGGCTGGCAGGGTCTGGGTCTTGATGTGGTCGGCCCGGTCGTAGGTCTGGGTGAACGTGTAGCTGCCAGCGAGGCCGTTGTTCGTCGAGCCGGGGTGGTTCGGGATGTGGTAGGTGGTGCCGAGAGGCCGATTGCGGGCGTCGTAACCGGTGACGTCGGTCGTGTACGGATACCCGGCGTTGTAGGCAGTTTCCTGATCGGGCAGCCCGAGCTCGCCCGGGGCGTCATAGGCCCACGTGGCTCGGAGGGTGCCGGTCGAGGTGTTCGATCGGCGTTCGGTCTGTCGGCCGAGCGCGTCGTAGCCGTTCCACATCGTGACGATCGGGGTGGTGTTGGTGACGACCCGTCCGCCGGCATCGTATGTGGTGGTGGTAGGCCCAGCGTTGGGGTCCTGGGTGGTCAACACCCGGCCGAGCCGGTCGTAGGTCATGGTGGTGACGTTGCCGAGGTTGTCGGTGATCGTCAGCAGGTTGCCGACCCGGTCGTAGCCGTAGGAGGTGGTGCGATAGGAGCTCGTCGAGGTGCCGTAGTCGCGGGTCTCGACCACGTTGCCTCGGGCGTCGACTGTGCTGCGGGTGCGCCGCGTGGGCGTGGTGCTCGTGCCGCGCGGTGACAGAACCGTGGTGCTGAAGCCGTCGTAGCTGATCTGGGTTTCCCACACCAGCACCCCATAGGTGGTCCGCTGCTGGCGGGTCGGCCGACCGAGCGCGTCGTACTGCGACCGATCTTCACTGATCGACGTCGTCGGGCCGAGCACCTGGGCGCCGGGTACCGCGTAGTACGCGTTGGTCGGTGCCGACAACGTCACCAAGCCCCGCGAGTTGTACTGCACGAACTGCTGGTGGGTGATGTCGGGGTCGTGAGGAACACCGCGTTGGCTCTCGATCGGCTGACCCAGGCCGTCGTAGAAGACCCACGAGTGCTCGGCCGTGCTGGCGTTCTGGTAAATGCTCGTGCGAACCCAGGAGTGCTGTGTCTTCGACAACAGGTACTGATACGCCACAGTTGGGCCGCTGTCGCCATGATTCGTCAGCGATGTCGGCCGGCCGAGCGCGTCGTACGCCGTCGTCGTGGTCTTCCCGTTCGGGTCGGTGACCGTCCTGGCGGTACCTCGCCCGACCTCGTACACGGTGGTGACCGTGTGCCCGAGACTGTTCTGGGTCTGGGTGGGTAGCCCGTTGAGTGGCTGGCCGTAGACGATGGTGGTGTCGTCATACGTCAGTGGGGCGTTGATGAACGTCGGCCGGCCGGCCATGTCGTACGTGAAGGTGGTGTCGAGGTTCGTGCTCGCCGAGCTGGTCACTCGGTGCAACGTCAGGTTGCCCTTGGTCGGTGTGACACCGATCGCGCCGCCGTCGTAGGCGAACGACTCGTCCCGAAGCACCGTTCCAGAGGTGCAGGCAGCGCCCGCCCGAGTGATGACTCGGCGCGGCAGGGCGATCAACCAGGTCGTCGACGTGGCGTTGTCCGGTGCGTACTCATGGCGGACGCAGAGTGTGTCGGCGGAGTCACTGACGAACCCGTCCTCGACGACATGTAGCGGAGCACCGTTAGCCAGGTACGTCGAGGTGACCGCCGTGTCGATGTAGCTGCCCGCCGCGGTGCGGGTGCGTTGCCTGACCGATGACGGCTTCACGAACCACGCGCCTGCCACCGGCTGATGCGTCCAGTAGTTGGTGAACTCGTACCGAGCGACTACCGACCCGACCCTCTCGCGGACCTCGTAGACCAAGCCGGCGCGGTGGTTGTCGTCGGTGAATGTCTCCCCCAACGAGTTCGTGACCGTCACCGAACGCGTCCCACCCCCGGCCAGCCGGTCGCCGTTCATACCGCGGAAGAAGTAGTTCTCGGTCACGGTCTGTGTCTCACCGCTCGCACCGAACGCGACCCGCACCCCGTTGTAGCCGCGCCAATCCGACCACAGCGTGATGTCCTTGTTGCGCCACGCCCACACGCCGCCCTCGAGGTTGTACACGCGGAACGCTGTATCGGCTACTGGGTCGTTGTCGTGATGCCACGCCGGCGAACCAAGGTACGTGTAGGTCCACCATTGCGACGGCGACGAGTTCCTCAGGTCGTCGCGCTCGACCTGCGTGACAAGGTACTTGTTGAACTTCCCGTACCCCGACTGGCCACCTAGGGTCGTCCAGCGCGGGAAGCAACGCGCGGTGTTCGCATCCCACCCGCTCGATGGGCAGCTCGTGTCGACTGGCGAGTACGACACGTTCGTCCGACCCCCCATCTCGTCGTTGATCTGGCTGACGCGCCAGACCGGCATCGTGATCGCGTCGGCACGGTTGTCGAACAGCGCGAACGACTCGAACCGGATGGGTGGCACGGTCACGGAGGGCGACTTCGCCAGGCCGACCAGCTGTATCTCGCGCAACCACAACTGTGCGGGGTTCGGCCCCGTCGAATCGCTGTCGGGCCACTCCGTGTTCAAGCTCACGCGATCAACGTGCGCCCAGCCCGAACCGGTCCAGCGCTGGGTCAGAATCCCCGCCAACGCGTACCTCGTGAAGAACGACGGAGCGAACTTCGTGCACGAGCTCGTCGAGCACTCCAGGTCGGTCGGGACATCGAGCCAGTTCGGGGTCGCGGTGCTCCCCGGAAGGTTCCAAGCACATTGAACCGGGTTCGTGGAACTGCACCGGTTCTCGAGTTCGAACACGATGCGCGCCGTCGCTGTGGTCTGTCCGGCCGTTGGGTTCATGCCATAGCGGATCTGGCTGAGGTGCCCGCCTCGCACGTACTGCGACGTCGTGGAGGGGGTGCCGTGGCGAGCGTACCGGTTGGTCTCGGCGACGTAGTCGTACTCGATTTCGTTGCCATTGATGTCGACGACCTGATCGAGGTTGAATCGCCACCCACGCATCTGCCAGGAATTCGCCGAGGTTGCCTGGTAGCCGGGTTCGTGCGACTGGTTGGCATAGACGGGCACGGTCCAAATCGAACTGGCGACGTCGGCCCGGTGCCCGAACTGATGGCGGCTTCCGTCGGGAGTCCAGAGCTGGAACCAGTCACCCATCGCGTCCGGCGAACCAGCGAGGCCGGTGTACTTCGTAACACGCAGGTTGGGGTCGTTCTCGGCGCGCCACTCCGTTGACGACACTGGCATCAGCCGGTACGAGCGGCCGCCTACATTCAGCGTCAAGAACTCGTACACCCCGGCGTTCGTGAACCAGCACAGGTCGCTGATGATCCATCCGCCAGCCGGTTCTGACGAACACGTCCGGTAGGAACGTTCGATGAACCCACCGGCAGCCACGTTCCAGCCGTGCCCAAGCATGGTCGACTGCGTGTTCTGATCGGAGACAACCCCATCGACCGCCGACGACGAGTACGTCACCCCGACCGACGGCGCAGCGCCCCAGCCCGTAGGCACCACCGCAATCGGATATGACCAATCGAAGCTGCCCGTCTGCAACCCCACCGACCACGACGCCGCTGACCCCAGCGGCGTCGCTGCGAAGGAACCCCAGTTCGACGAGAACCCCGCGGTCAAGCCGTAGTACACGGTGCCCGAGCCACTTCCCGCACGAAGACCACCCACCCGGCCGGGACCGCCGACGGTCGTGCCGAGCGACGCTGCCGCCAACGGGCCAGCCGCGTCATCGCCGGCACCCCCTGGCGCAGCATCTGGTTGGCTGGTGCGTGGAGGCTCCGTCGTAGACGACCGGTCGCCCTCGCCGGGAGCGGTCGTTGCCGGTGGGCCCGCGTCGTCGTTAGCCAGAACGGTGGTCGCCGGTGGATCGGCCTCGTCGGCATCGGGGAGGCCCGTCGCCGGTGGATCGGCCTCAACCTCGTCAGAGACCGTGGGCGGCGGATCAATGTCGTCGTCTGGCGCGGTACTCGGTGGCGGATCGTCCTCCCCGCCGTCGGGCACGGTGCTCGTCGGCGGCTGGTCGGGATCCGGCCCTGCGGCACGCGGCTCGACCAACACCTCTGCGACCACAAGGCCCCGTTCCACGTCCAGTTCTACCGGCCACGGCGTCACTGCGCACGGGCTGAACACAGCCGCGTCGTCCACGACTGGGTCGACAGCGCAGTCCTCGCGCATCGCGACCTGGAGGCGATGCACGTAGTCCATCGACCGACCAGCCGCCACGGCGGTCGCGTCGAACTCCAAGCGCAGCACGACTGTGGCGACCAGATCATCGGTACGAGTGATCGTGAACGCTCCCTCCTCGAAGCCGAGCGCACGCGTCGCATCCGAGTTGAGCGAAGCGATCTCGACGACCGCTGCCACGGGTTGAACGTCGGAGGGATCCGCGGGCTGTCGAGCAACCTCCGCAGCCAGCGATTCACCGAACCGCTCCAACACCTCGCCCGAACCGAGTGACGCTCGAACAGCCAACCCTGCGATCGTCACATCACCGCCGGTCGACAGATTCACCTCAGCAGGTGCCCAGGCCCGATCGACGAGCACTCCAGCCTGAGTCACCTCATGTAGCGGAGCCTCCTCCGTTGACAAGCCAATCGACCCGGCGACCACGGTACTCGGACCCTCGCCGTCGGGAACCATCAGCGGATCGGGCGGCTGTAGCGGACGGGGCATGTTCGTGTCGGGCCGCTCCAACTCGTCGACGTCGACCGGAACGTTGGTCTCCTCCTGGGCGACCGCCACCGATTGCACCACGCAAACCGCACTCACCAACACCGACGACGCCAACACGGCGCGCACCAATCGCTTCAGAGCCGTCGTCGTCGTCACGCACCCACCCCCGTTCTCGCGATCTGCTATGACCGATCGCGCCCGCAACCTAGCTTCCCCCACATCTGGGCATTGACTCCCAGCATCTGGCTGGGCGAAGCCGTCATCGTGACGGAGACAGCGAGGAAAAACAAGCCCACCGGAGGGCAAACATCGTCAAGCCTCGATCTGCAACGTCTCGCTGGGCGAGGCGGGCGAGAAGGCGAGCTCACCGCCATCACCGCCCGACGAGGCAGGTCCTGGTCAGGCTCGGTTACCGTGGCGGCCGGCGCCGGCGGCAAAGCGGGCTGCGCCGGCCTGGGTCTCGCCGGCGCGGATGGGCACCAGGCCCAGGCGGGTCTCGTTGGCCAGCGCGTCGGCCAGCGGTAGGCCCCACTGCTCGTACGACGAACGGCGGTCGGTGCGCAGGCACACCTGGGGCAGCGCCGCCAACTCGGCTGCCAGGTCAATCGCCGCGGCCAGCGAACCACCAGGTGGGGTGATGCGGTTCGCCAGACCCCACCCGTAGGCCTCCTCACCGGAGACGCCGCGGCCGGTCAGGATCATGTCGAGCGCGCGACTCTGGCCGATCAGGCGCGGCAGGCGCACCGTGCCGCCGTCGACGAGGGGTACACCCCAACGACGGCAGTACACGCCGAACGTGGCGTCGGACGCGGCGACCCGCAGGTCGGCCCACAGCGCCAGCTCGAGGCCTCCGGCGACGGCGAAGCCCTCGACCGCGGCGATCACCGGCTTGTCGAGCAGCATCCGCGTGCACCCGAGCGGGCCGGGCTGGGTGATGTCGTCGTGGACGCGGTTCCCCCGGCCTTCGCCGATCGCTTTGAGGTCGGCGCCGGCACAGAACGTTCCCGCCGCGCCGGTGAGCACGGCGACGGCCCGCTCGTCGTCGGCGTCGAAGGCCGCGAACGCCGTCTCCAGTTCGGTGGCGGTGGGCCCGTCGACGGCGTTGCGGGCGTGGGGCCGATCGATCGTGACGACGGTGACCGGGCCGTGATGCTCGACGCGCACGGCAGCGGGCGAGTCGGGAGGGCGGTCGGCCACGTCAGCCATTCGCCGAACGTAGCCGACCCCATGGGCCACACGCCTCTCGGCCGAAGCCGCAAGCGGGTCAGCGGAGGAACTTTTGCATGGCGTCGGCGAGGTCGTCGACGTCCCAGCGGACGGGGTGCTCGATCGACTCGCCGGCCAGGCTCCACGGGTCGAGGCGGCGCACGGTGCCACCCTGCACGTAGAACGTCTCGCCGGTGAACGGGCAGCCGGCCGCGGACAGGTAGGCCACCAGCGGCGCAGCGTTGCCGGGGTGCCACACGTCGAACCCCTCGGCCGGTGCTTCCATGATCTCGGGCAAGCCCGGTGACGCGAGCGTGAGCCGCGTGCGTGCCCCCGGCACCACGCAGTTCGACACCGCGCCGTAGCGCTCGAGCTCCTTCGCCGCGATCTGGCTGAGCGTGACGATCGCCGACTTGGCCGAGCCGTAGTTGACCTGGCCGGGGTTGGCGTAGATGCCCGACGTCGAGCTGGTGTGGACCAGGTTGCGTGGCCGCTCGACGCCGGCGTGGTGGGCCGCGCGCCAGTGCTCGGCGGCGAACCGGCTGACCGCGAAGTGGCCCTTGAGGTGCACCCGCACCACCTCGTCGAAGTCGGCTTCGGTCATGGTGACCAGCGCCGCGTCACGCAGGATGCCGGCGTTGTTGATGACGATGTCGAGGTCGCCGAACTCGTCGACCGCGGTGCCGACGATCGCGGCCGCACCGTCCCACGCGGCGGCGTCGTCGGTGTTGGCGACCGCCTCGCCACCGGCGGCGCGGATCTCGAGCACCACCGCCTGGGCCGACGCCCCGCCGTCGGCCCCGATGCCGTCGGCCCCGACGCCCCGGTCGTTGATGACCACCTTGGCACCATGGGCAGCGAGCAACAACGCGTACTCGCGGCCCAGCCCGCGTCCGGCTCCTGTGACGACGGCAACACGCCCGGCCAAGTCCACCATGGAAGCTCGACGGTAGCCGCTCTCCCGACACCGCCCCCAAAGGGGCCGCTAGTCGAACGAGAGGGCGCGGATGAAGACCCTGGTGCCGCGGCGGTACATCTGGCCGGGTTCGGGGGTCTCCTCGCCGATCTGGACTTCCTGGAGCTCACCGTCGAAATCGCCGAACGTGAGCGTCGGGTCGAAGCCCGCCTCTTCCAGCAGCTCCGCCGCCTCGTTGTAGCTCTGCGCTTGCGACAGGTCGGGGAACGGCACCAGGTCGGGGCCCTTCGACACGACCACGTTGATCTCGGACTCGCGCGGCACCTCGGTGCCGGGCTCGACGCTCTGGCGCAGCACCGAACCGGCGGCGATGTCGTCGGAGAACTCCTGCTCGGCGGCGACGGTGAACACGAGCCGCTCGGACTCGACCGCGATGCGGGCGCCGTTGACGTCGACACCGATCAGGTTGGGAACTGTGCGCGGCCGCGGGCCCTCCGACACTACCATCCGCACGACCGTGCCCGGAAGCACCTCGGTGCCGGTCACCAGGGCCGGCTCGCCGGGAACCTCCCACGAGATGACCGAGTCGTCGGGAACCAGTTCGTGGTACTCCTCGACCGGGTCGGCCACCAACGCCAGCTCGTCGAGTGCGGCGAGCGCGTCAACCAGTGTCATCCCCGCGACGTCGGGCAGCGGCCGCAGCGTGGGCCCCTCGCTGACGACGATGAGGAACGGTTCGCCCTCGGCCAACTCGGCCCCGGCGGCGGGTGCGGTACGCACGATCGAGCCCTGTTCGGGCACGACGTCGCTGCGCTCGGTGCGCTTGTCGACCACCCACTCGTTGGGAGCGATCAGGTTGCGGGCCTCGGCCTCGGGCATACCGGTCAGCTCGGGCACCACGTGGGTGGGTGTGCGCGTGAAGTGCAGCGCGGTGAACACCGACAGCGTGACCAGCGACCCGACGACGAGCAGGCCGAGCACGACTCTCCACGGGAACCGTCGCCGACGGCGCGGTGCTCGCTGTTCGATGACCGGCATCGCGGCGGTGGCAGTGCTCGGCCGAGCCGCCGCCGCAGACGCCTCGTCGATGCCGGTGTCGAGCGGAAGGATCACCAGGTCGCCAGGCCCCTGAGCGGGCGGCATGGCCCCCCACACGTCAGGGCCGACGCCACCATCGGCCAGGACCGGTGACTCGGACAGCGGTGCGGGAACGGGCTCCGGCTCGATTTCGGGCTCGGCTGTGTCGCCGTCGGGTTCGTCGAGCGGCACCACCAACAGTTCGGTGGGCGCATCGGTGTCGGCAAGCCGGGCGTCGGGCTTGCGGCGCACCCCACCGGTCGGGTCGTCGGGCGAACGCAGCTCGTCGGGCGACACGTCGAACAACCCGGTGGCGAACAGCGGCAACGGCTCGGGGCGCGGCAGCTTGGCGGCCGCGCCGACCAGTGCCTTGCCGAACTCCGCCGCCGACGCACGCTCGGCAGGGTCGGGACGCCCCGCCCGTTCGAGCACCGACGCGAGCGGCCCGAGATCGGCCGACACCGGCATCAGCTTGCCCACTCGGGCGGCCAGCGTCGCCACCGAGGAGTCGGACTTGAACGGCAGTGTGCCAGTGACGGCCTCGTGGAGGGCCAGGCAGAGCGCGTACACGTCGGTGCGGCCGCCGTTGGGCCCGTCGAGGCTGCCGTCGAGCATGGCCCCCTGCGCCTGCTCGGGCGCGGCGTACCAGGCGACGTGGTTGGAGACCTGGTCGGGGTTGACCCACTCGCGCTCGCCGAGCAGGCGAGCCAAGCCGAAGTCGACGATGCGCAGCCGGCGGTCGTCGCCGAACACCAGCTTGGACGGGGTCAGCTCGGTATGGACGAAACCTCGGCGGTGGGCGTAGTCGAGCCCACGGCAGGCGTCGAGGCCGACGCTGAGGGCTTGCGAGGGGGTGAGCCGGCGGCCCCGGTCGAACATGTCGCGCAAGCTGCCACCGGTCAGCTCTTCGGCGACCACGTAGGCGGTCGACACGTCGCCCACCGGGCCGACCCCCCAGTCGTAGACGGCAGCGATGTTGGGATGGCTGAGCGCGGCGACGGCGCGCATCTGCTCGCCGAACCGTTTGCGGAACGACGGGGCCGCGGCCAACGCCGGGCGCACCAGCTTGAGCGTCACCGGCCGGCCGGCGTTCAGGTCGTGCACGTCGAACAGCGCCAGCGACGCGCCCTGCGACACCAGGCGCAGCACGCGGTAGCGCTCGGCGAAGACCTGTCCGACGAGCTGCCGGACGGCTTCGTCGGGGTCGCGCGTGCCCGCGGTGGGCGGTTCGGAGGGCTCCACGATGGGTTGACGCTACCGTCCGCTCTCGCGGCGATCACGGCATGCTGTGGGGGTGCTCGGCATCCTCTCGAACCGTCGCCAGCGCGGCCGCCTGGCGGGACGGCGTATCGACTGGACGGTCGTACTGGCGTGCTTTGTACTCACCGCCGGCGCGGCCGTGCTGGTCGGGGGCGTATTGGCGGGGGTCACCGGCGACGAACGCGCCGGGCTGCCCGAAGCGATCGAGTCGGTGAACCCGGTTCCCGAGGCCGTGCAGACGTTGAGCCAGTCGTCGGTGTTCGTCGACCTGCGGCCCGAGCACTACGGGCGGCTCACGATCGACGGCATCGAGATCGAGACGGTGAACATCGACGATGTCGTGCGCGGGCCTGCCACGCCTGGCAGTCAGGTGGATCTGCCGAAGGTGACGATCTACGAGCCCGGCAACGCGACGCTGACGTTCACCCCGTCAGCCGGCGCCCCGATCGAACGGTTCACCACCGGCCGCCACACCGTGAAGCTCACGTACTGGCCCCTCATCGACGGCCCCACCGCCGCCAGAACCTACACCTGGACCTTCGACGTCATCTGAGCGACCGGTGCGCGCACCAATGGTCTCGATACACCGGGCCGAGCCCGGCACTCGACCACCGTCAGCCAAGGTGGACCACGTCAGGTGGGGAGTTCGCCGGTTGTTAGGAGGGCTTCGAACTTTTCGGCGGGGATGACGGGGGTGCCGACGGCTTCAGCCTTGGTGAGTTTGCTGGCTCCGGCGCCCTCGCCGACCACGAGCGCGAACGTCTTGGCCGACACGCTTCCCGGGCTCTTGCCACCGCGGGCCTCGATCGCCGCTTCGGCCCCCTCGCGCGTGTAGCCGGGAACCGCCCCGGTGACCACCACGGCCTTGCCCGCCAGCGTCTGGGGCGTGGCCGCCCGCTCGGCCTCGCGGGCGGCGACCTCTTCCTCGCTGCCGAAGTTGACGCCGGCCCGCTCGAGCTTGGCGACGAACTCCTGGCTGGTGGGCTTGGCGTACCAGGCACCGAGCGCAGCAGCGATCACTCCCCCGACCCCGTCCACCCCGGCACGCTGCTCGTCGGTGGCCTCGAACACCCGTCGCAGCGTGCCGAAGTGGGCGGCGAGCGCCTGCGAGGCGGCCGGACCGAGGTGGCGGATGCCGAGCGCGGTGAGCACCCGCGGGAGCGGTCGCGACCGCGAGCCGTCGATCGCGGCGACGAGCTTGTCGGCGCTGACCTGGGCGAATCCGTCGAGGCCGAGCAACTGCTCGGCCGTCAGCGCGTAGATGTCGGCCGGGTCGGCGACCAGCCCGGCGTCGAGCAGTTGGTACACGGTGCGTTCGCCGAGCCCCTCGATGTCCATCGCCCCGCGCGACGCCCAGTAGATGATGCGCCCGCCACGCTGCGCGGGGCAGTCGAAATTGACGCAGCGCGTGTCGGCCTCGACGCCCTCACCACTGCCGCGGGTAGGGCGCACGAGCGGTTCACCGCAGGCCGGGCACTCGGTGGGGAACACCCACTCGGGGAGGCCCTTGGGTCGCTTCGACAGCACCGGCCCGACCACCTCGGGGATCACGTCACCGGCCTTACGAACGATGACGGTGTCGCCGGGGCGGACGTCTTTCGCCGCGACCTGGTCCTGGTTGTGCAGCGTGGCCATGCCCACCGTGGACCCACCGACGAACACCGGTTCGAGTACGGCGAACGGCGTCGCCCGCCCGGTGCGCCCCACCGACACGTGGATGTCGCGCAGCCGCGTCATGCGCTCCTCAGGCGGGAACTTGTAGGCGATCGCCCACCGTGGCGCCCGCGACGTGAACCCCAGGTCGGCTTGCTGGGCAAGGTCGTCGAGTTTGACGACGACCCCGTCGATCTCGTAGCCCAAGCCGTGCCGGTTGGCTTCGCGGTACGCGCAGTACTCGGCGACCTGCTCGACCGTGTCGAACACGCGCATCTCAGGGTTGGTGGTGAACCCCAGCGAGTCGATCAACGCCAGCGTCTCGGTGTGCGTGGCGAAGGCGACCGCGTGCCCTTCCCCGACGGTGACCTGCCCGACCTGGTACGGCCAGAACGACAGGCGCCGCCGGGCGGTCATCGCCGGATCTTTCTGACGCAGGCTGCCGGCGGCCGCATTGCGCGGGTTGACGAGCGGTGGCAGGCCGGCCGCCGCGTACTCCTCGTTGAGCTCGGCGAACACCTTGGTGCTCATGTACACCTCGCCGCGGACTTCGACGACGTCGGGCACCGGGCCCTTCAGGCGGTGCGGCACGTCGCCGATCGTGCGCACGTTGGCGGTGACGTCTTCGCCCACGCGCCCGTCGCCGCGAGTGGCCGCCTGCACCAGCTCGCCGCGTTCGTAGCGCAGGCTCATCGCCAACCCGTCGATCTTCAGCTCGCATACGTAGCGCGGCGTCGCGCCCCCCAACCCGCGTGTGACGCGGTCGGCCCACGCCTGGAGCTCGCCGGCGTCCATCGCGTTGTCGAGGCTGATCATCGGCACCGCGTGGGTGACCGGAGCGAACGTGTTGAGACCGGTGCCCCCCACCGCCTGCGACGGCGATGTATCGGCGGCCAGGTCGGGGAACTGGGCTTCGAGCGAGCGTAGCTCGCGGACGAGCGCGTCGAAGTCGGCATCGGGGATCTCGGGGCTGTCGAGCGTGTGGTAGCGGTGGTTGTGGTAGGCGACCTGGGCGCGCAGTTCGTCGACCCGGTTGGCCGAGGCGTTGAGGTCCTGATCGCGGGCGTCGCTCACGGCGACGATTGTAGAGAGGGGGTGCCACCCAGGCCGCGTGCCGCACCCGTGAACGACCTGTCACACTTTCGTCAACAACGTCACGAATTCGTCATACCAGGGATTGACCCGGCCGGGAATGAAACGATCGAGCACGCTCGTTGCTCTGTAGTTCTGCCCGCCGGCTCACGTCAGGAACCATCGATGCAGTTCTCGCTTCCGCTGCTCGCCGCAGCCCGCCCCTCCAACGGCCAACTCGGGCTGCTCGCCCTGTTCGCACTCGGCATCCCGGCCTCGATCGCCCTGCTGTGGGCGGTCAGCGCGGTCGCCCAGCGCCGCCGCGGCCTGCAACCCGGCGAGTACGGGCCGATGAAGTGGCTGTTCGTGTTCGCCTCGGGTGCCAAGCCCGACATCTTGCGCGAGTGCCCCGAGGAGGAACCGAAGTACGTCGGCCTCGGCGGGGCGGTACTGGTCACCACCACGATGGCGGCCGTGTCGAGCACGGTCGCGTTGACGATCGCCACGGGCGCCGCGTGGTGGATGCTGTGGCCGATCGGCCTGATGTACGGCGGCATCATCTTCCTGCTCGACCGGTTCCTCGTGTCGCAGCAACTCAACCCCTACCGCTTCGAGCGCGAGTCGCTGCCCGAGTGGTGGCGCCGCGACGCCGACCCCCGGGTGGGCGCCGACGGCGCGGCCGGCACCGCCCGTCGGCGCCGCTTACGCAACGTCGGGCGCGTCCCGGCCGTGCTGCTGGCCGCCCTCCCCCGCTTGGCGCTGGCCGCCGTGATCGGCATCTTGATCGCCGAGCCGATGGTGCTCAAGATCTTCGAACCCGAGGTGGACGACAAGATCGCTTCCATCCAGCGCGAGATCCGCGACCGCGACGTTGCCGAGATCAACGCGTACTACGACGCCGAGATCGCCCGCATCGCCGGCGAAGAGGTCGCCAGCGCGGGCGGGCTCGACATGTCCGCGATCGACAACGCCAACGCCGACCTCGACGCCGCCCGAGCCGAGCTGCAAGCGATCGAGGCCCGGCTGGCCACCGCCGAGGACGCCGTCAAGGCCAACGAGGTCAACGTCGCCGAGCTGCAGACCCTGCTGGCCGCCGAGATCCGCGGCGAGACGCTGTGCCGGGCGAACGGCAGCGACTGCACCACCGGCATCGCCGGCGACGCGCAGAACGCGGCGCACCGCCGCGACGAGATCGCCACCGCCGAACTGATGCTCGCCGACGCCCGCGTGCAGCGCGACGCGATCGCTGCCGAGCGCACGGTCAAGCAGGGCGAGATCAACAACGAGTTGCTCCCGGCGATCGAGTTTGCCCGCAACGCCTCGCAGTCCACGCTCGACGCCGAGCAGTCACGCCAGCAGAACGCCGCCGACGACCGCCAGCGCCGGATCGACGCCAAGACGGCTGAACGTGAGGAGGCGATCGCCGCTGCCACCATCGACGCCGCCGAGGCCGACGGCTTGCTGTACCGGGTGGAAGCGCTCGAGTCGATCACCCGCGGCGACCCATTTCGCTCGTTCGACCCGGCGACCGGTGCGGTCGCTGAGGGCGACGGCAACCTCAACGCGCTGGGCCTCACGGTGTGGCTGTTGCGGATCTGGATCCTGCTGATCGACACCATGCCGATCCTGTTCAAGATCGCCCTGTCGCTGCGCAGCCGGCGCCCCTACGACGCGCTCGTGGCCGCCCGCGAGGAGGCCTCGATCGCCAAGGCCTACGCCCAGGTCGACACCGCCTACGACGCCTTGCGCGCCACCCGCTGGGCCGGCGTGCAAGGCGACCCGTCACTCCAACTCGACAAGGTCGACATCACACCCCGCGCCCTCGTCGAGTAGTCATGGTCTCGATACACCGGCTGCGCCGGCACTCGACCACCTTCACTACCGGTGGTCGAGTGCCCGGCTCTGCCGGGTGTATCGAGACCACAACAAGCGCTGCTCAGGCGCCGAGGACGAAGCGGGCGGCGCCGGTGTCGAGCCGGGCCAGGCGGGCGGTGTCGGCCACCGTCGCCGAGATCTGGGCGGCCACGGCGGGCGAGTGCAACCCCAACCCACCGTCGGCGGCGAACAGCGCCTGACTGCGCAACGCTGCGGGGTCGCAGCCGCACTGCACCAGCTCGCACCAGCGCGCCGACAGGCGGTTCCACGCCCGGCTCGGGGCGTCGGCCACCGGCCCGTCGGTGGCCACCACGCCCCACACCACCCAGCCACCTCCGGCCAGGAACCGCTCGACGTAGCCGGCGCAGGCACTCAGGTCGGCGGCCACCGGGATGGCCAGCAGTTGCGGGCCGGCATCGACGAGTTGCGCCACGTCGGCGTCGGCCCGGGCACGCACGCCGACCGTCGCGACCGGCTCGACCGCCGCCATCGCCGCCGACAGCATGTCGCTGGCCTCGCCGGGGGCGAGCGGGAAGTCGTGACGTGTGAGCTGCCCGGCGAGCGGCTCGTCGAACACGACGATCTGGTGCGCTCCCGGAGCGGCGGCAGCGAACTCGGCGGCGAGCGCAGTGACGTGGGCGCGCACGGCGCCCAAGGCGACACGGAAGGCCAGCTCGGGGTCGGCGCCCGCCCGGCGCAGGGCCAGCCCGACACTCAGCGGGCCGGCGAACTGCCACTTCACCGGCCCGGTGTGGCCACGGTGGGCGAGCCGCTTGAGGAACGCCCGGATGCCGGCAAACCCGTCGCTGGCCAGGTCGGTGTCGACCGGGGCCTCGGGGTCGAGCTTGGTGAGGTCGATCGCCACCGAGCCGTACTGGCCCAGCATCACACCGGGCATGCCCGCCAGCGCCTGGGCGATCGCGCCTTCGGCGGGCGAGCGCCGCGGCAGCGCCGGGGCGGAAGGAACGTCGTAGGCCTCGAAGGCAAAGTCGATCGCCTGCGCGACCTGGCGGTGCGGCACGCTGCCGTGCCCGATCGTCGCGCCGGCGGGGACGACGCTGGCCAGTGGCGCGGCAACGCCCGCAGCGGTAGGACGACTCAGGGGGCGCGGGGTGCCTGACGGCATGCCCCCGATGCTGGCACGCGCTCGGTCCGCCAGCGAAGCCGAATCACCGATTCCCGTTCCCGGACACCACTGAGTTGGCTGCCCGCCCCCCAGGGCCTCGACAAGCTCAACCACCTGGACGGGCATTGACCAAGGTGGTTGAGCTTGTCGAAACCACCTAACTGGTGGCGAGTGCGGTGAGGGCTGCGCCGGGGCGTGTGGGGGCGACCAGGCAGGCGGTGAGATGGATCGCCGTACCGCCCGGCCGCCGCGGCGTGCCGGCGAGGATCGCCGTTGCCGAATGGTGCAGGCGCAGTTCGAGCGGATGCCCCGGCGCGGGCCCGGTCAGGTCGGCGGCGTCGGTGCCCACCGGGGCGAGCAGCACCGCGGCGACGTCGGCACGCGGGAACATCACCGTCTCCGACAGCACGAGATGGTCGTGGACGACGACGCCTGCCGGCACCACCACCAGCCAGCGCCGGGCCAGGCGGTACCAGCGCGGCCAGGCGAACACGGCCACCGCAGCGCCGATCGCGGTGACCGGCACGCCGATCAGCCACTGGCCGTCGGCCAGCAGCACGACACCGCCCACCAGCCCGGCCGCCGCCAGCAGCCACGCCAGCCCGGCCGCCAACAGGAATGCCGGCGGCGGGCGTAACGGGAACCGCAGTTCGTGCCCGTACGCCGACGCCTGGGCGTACGCTTGCCCGAACTCGCCGGCCCCGACGGCGACGGTGGCAGCCGCGACTGCCACCAGCGCTCCGGCCGAGGTCCCGGCCGGCCCACCCGCAGCCCAGGTTGCGACGGCAGCTGGTAGCCCCACGGGGACGACGACCCGGGCCAGCGCGAGCGTGACGACGCTCGGTACGGCGAGCCCGGCGACGCCGCCGAGCCAGAGCAAACCCGCCGCTGCCTGGGCGACGACCGGGGCGCCGTCCAGCGCGTCCCATCCGAGTACCCCCGCCGCGGCCCATGCGATCCGGGCAACCCAGGTCAGAACGGTGCCGCTCACCACGGCCGCCAGTCAACAACCGGCGTCATCTCGATACAACGGAGGAGCGGCGACGCCGCGGGTGCGCCCACTCGATGACCGGGGCCCGAAGGTGGTCGACCACTCAGCGGAGCGCGGTGGCGCCGCCGAGGACGCGAGTGTCGGTCGGGTCGTAGAACACGACCGACTGGCCGGGGGCGACCCGGCGTTCGGGGGTGTCCCACTCCACCACGTGCCCCCGTAGCACGGCCGGGCGGGTGGCTCCGTGGGCGCTGCACTGCACACGCACCGCGGCGCCGTCCGCCAGCGGCGTGTCGGTCCACGTCAGCGCGCCGACGTCGAGCGTGGTGTCGAGCAGGTCGGCGTCGGTGCCGACGACGACGGTGGCGGCGGGCACGTCGACGTCGACCACGTAGCGCTTCGGCCCTCCACCGGGCAGCCCGATGCCGCGCCGCTGGCCGATCGTGACCAGTTCGACCGCCGGCACCGACCCGACCTCGGCCCCGTCGGTGTCGAGCACTCGGCCGGGGCGGAACCCGATCCGGTCGCCGAGGAACGTCTCACGCCCGCCCGTCGACGTGATGAAGCAGACGTCCTGGCTGTCGGGCTTGGCCGCCGTGCGCAGACCCAGCTCGGCGGCGACCCGGCGCACTTCGGCCTTGTCGATCGAGCCGACCGGGAAGAGCGTGCGGGCCAGGTCGGTCTGCGACAGCATGTGCACGACGTAGCTCTGGTCCTTCGCTGCGTCGGCGCCGCGCTCGAGCGTGTAGCGGCCCGCGCTGGTGCGCCCGACGCGGGCGTGGTGACCGGTGGCGACGGCGTCGAAGCCGAGCTGCTCGGCGCGCCGGTACAGCCGGTCGAACTTGACGTGCCGGTTGCACTCGACGCACGGGTTCGGCGTGACCCCGGCGGCGTGGTCGGCCACGTACGGGTCGACGACGTGGGTGCGGAAGTCGTCGCCGAAGTTGAACACGAGGTGATCGATGTCGAGTTGCTGGGCGACCCGGCGGGCGTCGTCGACATCGCTGACGCTGCAACACCCGGTGTCGGAGTCGCCGCCCCACAACTTCAGCGTCACGCCGACCACATGGTGCCCATCGCGCTGCAGCAGCGCCCCCGCCACCGACGAGTCGACCCCGCCGCTCATCGCCAGCAAGACCTTCATCGCGACACCCCCACCGGCCGGCGCAGGCGGCTGACCGCGTCGGCGATCGCGTCGAGCGTCCGATCGACGTCACCCTCGGCGCTGGTGTGGCCGAAGCTCAGCCGCAGGGCGCCTGCGGCCCGCGCGGCCGGTACACCCATCGCTGCCAGTACGTGCGAGGGCTCCATCGCCCCCGAGGCGCACGCCGACGCAGCCGATGCGCACACGTCGGCCTCGTCGAGCAAGTACAGCAGCGCCTCCGACTCGACCCCGTCGAAGCACACGTGGGCGATGCCCGGCACCGCGGCCGGGCGCGGCACCGTCTCGGTCACCCCGCCGAGCGCCGTCAAGCCGTCGAGCAACCGATCCTTGAGCTGGGCGACCCTGGCGCACTCCACCGGCCGAGCGGCGTCGGCTTCGGCGAGCGCGGTGGCGGTGGCGACGATGCCGCCGACGTTGTGCGTGCCGCTGCGGCGCTCGCGCTCCTGCCCGCCACCCGCCAGGAGCGCCCGCAACGGCGTCCCGCTGCGCACGGTGAGCACGCCCGCTCCCTTGGGCCCGCCGAACTTGTGTGCCGACAACGAGAGCAGGTCGACCAACGGCGTGAGCGCGCGCAGGTCGATCCAGCAGGCGGCCTGGACCGCGTCGGTGTGCAGCACGGCCTGCGGGGCCAGCCTGCGCACCAGCGCCGACACCGCCGCCAGGTCGGTCATCGTGCCGACTTCGTTGTTGACCGCCATCACCGACACCAGCCGCACCAGCTCGCCCGAGGGGCGGGGCGCGAGCGCGTCGGCCAATGCGTCGAGGTCGACGTGGCCGGTGGCGGTGACCGGCACCACTCGCCCCTCGGTGCGCTGCACCGCATCGAGTACCGCGTGATGCTCGGCGGCCGGCGTCACCACGACGGTGCCGCGGCCCAGCCCGGCGCCGGCGATCGCGGTGTTGTCGCCTTCGGTGCCGCCGCCGGTGAACACCACCTCGCCGGGGGCCACGCCGAGCACGTCGGCGACCTGGTCGCGAGCCTCGTCGACGGCCCGGCGGGCATCGCGAGCGAAGCGGTGTGACCCTTCGGGGTTGGCATAGCGCTCGGTGAGGAACGGCAGCATGGCCGCGACCGCGCCCGGCCGCATCGGCGAGGTCGCCGCGTGGTCGAGGTACGCCAGGGACATGGCCACCAGGCTACGGCTCGGGTGCCGTCGGCCGGGCCAGCTCGTGCGCGCGTTGCGTGCCGGCTGTGGCACTGTCGGCGTCCGGTGATGTCGTTCGCGTCTGCGACACTCGCGTCGTGACTCGGCGATCGGCGCAGCAAACCCGCGACCTGCTCATCGAGACCGCGCTCGAGATGCTGTACGAGCAAGGGGTGTCGTCGCCGGTCAGCCACATCAAGTTGCAGAACGTGCTGCGCAAGGCGGGCCTCACCACCGGCGCCGCGTACCGGCTGTGGGAGGACCAGTCGGCGTTCCAGCACGACCTGGCCGCCGAGGCCACACGCCGCAAGGACGCCAAGATGGTGGGGTCGCTGGTGGAGGCCGTGCGCGACCTGATCGAGGCCCGGGCCCCGCTCACCGAGATCATCCGGGTTGCCACCAACCAGCACGTGGTCGAGATCTTCGGTACCGACCGCGTCAACCCGCTCCAGGACGTGATGGTGTTGATCAACATCGCCATGCGAGCCACCGCACACTCGTCCGACGAGCTTCGCCGGGCGAGCCGCGAGTGGCACCAGGAAGCGGTCGGTTCGTACGTCGCGCTGTACGAGGCCCTCCAGCAACTCGGCGGCCTCACGATGCGCGCGCCGTACACGATGGACCACTTCTCGCTCGCCCTGGCCGCACTCGCCGAGGGCTTCACCCTCCAGGCGATCCAGGGCTCGCCGCACGCGGTCATCAAGGTGCCCGACGAGCACGGCGCGCTCCAGGAATGGACCCTGTTCGGCCGGGTGGTGATGTCCCTCGTCGACACGTTCATGCAACCGGTCGACCCACCCGCGGATCGATAAGAGAATTTCTTTCTCTTCCCCGTGCCGCTCCCGCCGTGGATGCTGGGCGCAACGGCCCATCGCGGGGGCCGCCGACACCCAGGAGGAAGCGCCATGCACACCGTTGACCAACCATCACCGACCTGTCAGCCGTCGCGGCACCTGCCGTCGAGTCGCCGGATGCGCCGGATCGGCGTGACCCTTGCACTCGTCGCCGGCGCGGCCGCGGTGCCGGCGGTCAGCTCGTCCGCCAGCGCGGCCAGCAACTGCCGGGCGTGGGCGTTCATCGGCATCGCCGGCTCGGGGCAAGGCAAGACCCATAACGGCAGCAGCTCGACCGACAACGCCCTCTACGGCCCGCAGGTGGCGATGGTGAAGCAGGCGTTCGTGGCGAAGAAGGGCGCCGCCAACGTGGCGCTGTACCCGATCAACTACCCGGCCTACAACGCCGGCTCGAACCTGGGGCTGCTGGTCTTCGGCGGGATCGGCGCAGCCGTGATCCTGGCGTCGTACAACAACTCGGTCGCCAAGGGGGTCACCGAGACGAAGCGGATCATCAGCAACGTCGCCAAGTCATGCCCGAACACACGGTTCGTGATCTCGGGCTACTCGCAGGGCGCCCACGTGGCCACCAACACGCTCGGCAGCTTCCCGGTCGCCACGTCGAAGATGTACCGGGCCGCGTTGATGGGCAACCCGCGGTTCCGCGACGGCTCGACCAACTCGGTGGAGGTGCCGGCAGGTTCGGTGACCAAGAGCGGGATCTTCAACGGCGGGGCCAACTGGCTGAGCACCTGGAACGGCAAAGTCCGCGACGTGTGCATCGACAAGGACACGTTCTGCGAGGGCCTGTCGGCCACCAACTTCACGGCCCACGGGGCCTACACCACCAAGAACTACCCGAACACGTCGGTGAAGATCCCGACCTACCTCGGCAGAACCTGGCTCGGCGGCTGACCGGCCAGCGGGGGCGGGGTCGCGCGAGCGGCCCCGCCCCTGGCGCGTCCCGACCACTACGGTGGTACCGATGGACGGGTACGACGAGGGCTCGTACGGGGCCGCGTTCGCCGACGTGTACGACGAGTGGTACCAGGGCATCTCCGACATCGACGCCACGATCGCCACGCTGCTCGGCCTCGCCCGGCCGGGCGCCGCCGTGCTGGAGCTGGCGGTCGGCACCGGGCGCCTGGCGGTGCCCCTGGCCGAGGCCGGCGCAGCCACGGGCATCACCGTCACCGGCATCGACGCCAGCCCCGAGATGCTCGCTCGGTTGGCGACCCGCGACCCCGGCAACCTGGTCGCCACGGTGCTCGGCGACATGGTGGCCGACCTCCCGCCGGGGCCGTTCGAGCTCGCGTTCGTCGCCTACAACTCGCTGTTCAACCTCACCGGGGAGGGCCAGCAGGCGGCCTGCTTCGCCGCCGTAGCCGAACGGCTCACGCCCGGCGGGCGGTTCGTGGTCGAGGCGTTCGTGCCCGACGTTCCGTTCCGCGACGGCGACGACATCGCCGTGCGGACGCTCAGCGCCGATCGGTTGGTCCTGTCGGTCACCCGCAACGACGCCGCCGCGCAGTCGGCGATCGGCCAGTTCGTCGAGCTCGCCGGCCGGCCCGGCGAGCCGGCGGCCGTGACGCTGCGGCCGTGGGCGATCCGCTACCGCACCCCCGCCCAGCTCGACGCCGACGCGACCGCGGCCGGGCTGGTGCTCGACGCCCGCTGGGAAGACTTCACCCGAGCCGAATTCACGCCCGAATCACCACGCCACGTGTCGGTGTACCGCCTCAGCGAGGCGGTGGCGCGGTGAACACGGCTCCGGACGGTCGAGCCCAGCAAGATTGCGCCCCGCAGCCGGGCCGCCCGACCTATCCTGGATGAGCAATGAGTCAGATGCGACTGAATCAGTTGACCGGGCGGTGGGTCACGATCGTCGCCGAGCGCGCTCAGCGGCCCAACGATTTCGCCCCACGCGCCCCGCTCGACTTCGACCAACAGCGCCCGTGCCCGTTCTGCCCCGGCAACGAGGAAGCCACCCCGCCCGCGCTCGAGACCGTCGACGACGGCGGCCGCTGGACGCTGCGGGTGATCCCCAACCGGTACCCGGCGTTCCAGGGCGACGAGGGCTTCGCCGTGCACCACGACGGACCCGTCCACGTCATGGCCGAGGGCACCGGGCTGCACGAGGTGTTCGTCTACTCGCCCGACCACTCGGGCTCGCTCGACCAGCTCGACGACGACGCCGCACGGGCGCTGATGCTGGCCCTCAAGCGGCGCTTCATCGACCACGCCCGCTACCCCCACATCCGCTACACCCAGGCCATCGTCAACCACGGCCGCGAGGCGGGGGCCTCGCTGGCGCACCCCCATGGGCAGCTGCTCGGCCTGCCGTTCGTGCCCGGCGAGGTGCTCGACGAGGAGCGCGCGTTCGCCCGGTTCGCCGGGGGCTGCCTGCTGTGCACCACCGTCGAGGCCGAACTTGCCGCCGCCGAGCGGATGGTCTACGCCGACGACGATGTCGCCATCATCGCCCCGTACTGGAGTGGCTCGCCGTACGAGTTGTTGATCGTGCCCCGGCGCCACGAGCTGCACCTCCAGAACGCCGCCGACGACTCGCTGGCCGCGGTCGGGCGGGCACTGCGCGATGCCACCGCATTCTTGAACCGGGCGATCGGCGACGTCGCCTACAACGTCGGGTTCCACACCGCCCCGCACGCCCACGTCGGCGAGTACCACTGGCACGTTCACATCTGGCCGAACCTCGTCACCCAGGCCGGGTTCGAGCGCGGTACCGGCGTGCTCATCAACATCGTGCCCCCCGAGCGGGCGGCCGAGGCCCTGCGCGCAGCCGGCGCGCTGGCCTCCTGACGGCGCCGCGGTCGCGCCAGTAGCGTCCGCGCCGTGCGCGTCGTCCACCTCACGTGGGAGTTCCCGCCGTCGTCGGCAGGCGGCGTCGCGGCGCACGTCGACGGGCTGGCCCACGGGTTGTGCCGCGCCGGCCACGAGGTGGTGGTCGTCACCCGCCGCATCCCCGGTACGGCCACCGACACCACCACCCCTGGCGGCGTGCGCGTGCTGCGCGCCGACGTCGACCTGCCGTGGCTGCCCGATCATCTGATCGCCCGCACCACCTCGGCCAACCATGCGCTCGCCGCGGCCGTCGCGCCCCTCGCTGCCGACGGCTGGCTGCCCGAGGTGATACACGCCCACGACTGGGAGGCCGCGTGGGCGGCGGGCGTGGTCGCCGCCTGGTCACAGGCCCCGCTGGTCACCACGTTCCACGGCACCGAGCGCGGTCGCCACGGCGGCCACCTGCCGCCCGGCCAACCGGCCGACATCAACGCGATCGAGTGGTGGCAGGCCACGCGCTCGGTCCGCGTCATCGCCACCACCCGGCTGATGGTCCGCGGCGTCGTCGACGGGTTCGAGCTCGACCCCGACATGGTGCACCGCGTGCCGGCCGGCATCGACCCCACCTGGTGGCGCCAACCAAGCCCCGGCGAGCCCGTCGGTGTGCCCCGCAGCGGGCGCGTGTTCACGTGGGGACGGGTGCAGTACGAGAAGGGGTTCCAGGTGCTGGCCCGGGCGATCTCGCTGCTGCGGGGCCGACTGATCGGCCTGGAGTGCACGATCGCCGGCCGCGGCAGCTACTTGCCCGAGCTCCAGAGCCAGATCGACATCGCCGGCGTCGGTGACGTCATCGACGTGCCCGGCTTCCTCGGCGAGGACGAACTGCGGGCCGCGTTGCACGACGCAGGGGTGGTCGTGATCCCGTCGCTGTACGAGCCGTTCGGACTGGTCGCGCTCGAAGCGTTGGCGGGCGGGGCGCCGCTGATCGTGGCCAACACGGGCGGGCTGGCCGAACTGGTCGCGGGTACCGGGGCGGCGCTGCTGTTCGAGCCCGGCAACGCCGACCAGCTCGCCGACTGCATCGAGACCGTGCTCACCGACCAGCGCCTGGCGGCCGAGATGTCGGTGCGCGGCGCCGAACTGCTCGAAGCCAGCTACAGCTGGGACGCGATCGCCGCCCGCACCCAAAACGTCTACGAACGCGCCCGCGGGTAGCCGGCGTGGTCTCGATACACCGCCTGGCGGCGGCACTCGACCACCTTGTGCTCCAGGTCGTCGAGTGGCGCACTTGCGGCGCAGCCGCCACCCCGTTGTATCGAGACGACTGACCCTGCATCAGGCGATGCCGGCGAGCATTTCGTCGGCGGCGCCGTAGGGGTCGCGCTGCTGGGCCTGCACGTCGGCGACGATCGTGTCCCAGCGGTCGCCGGTACACAGCTCACGTGCTCGCTCTCCCAACCGGTGGGCGACGATCTGGCGCAGCTCCTCAGCAGCCCGAAACGCCCGCCGGCGGACGAGTTCGCCCGATGAGGTGGCGTGCTCGCGGTGCGCCAGCACCGCCTGCCACACGTCGTCGGCACCCTTGCCCTCGGTGGCGACGGTGGCGACGATCGGGGGGCGCCAGGCGTCGGGGGGCAGATCGGACAGGTCGAGCATCTGCTCAAGGTCGGAGCGGGTGGCGTCGGCACCCTTGCGGTCGGCCTTGTTGATCACGAACACGTCGGCGATCTCCATCAGCCCTGCCTTGTTGGCCTGCACGCTGTCGCCCCACCCGGGGTTCACGACAACGACGGTGGTGTCGGCCTTGCCGGCCACCTCCACCTCGACCTGGCCGACGCCGACCGTCTCGATCACCACCCAGCGACGGCCGAGCGCGTCGAGCAGGCGCACCGCCTCGGGTGTGGCCAGCGCCAGCCCACCGAGGTGGCCGCGCGTGGCCATCGAGCGGATGAACACGCCCGGGTCGGTGGCGTGGTCCTGCATGCGAACTCGATCACCCAAGATCGCCCCACCGGTGAACGGCGACGACGGGTCGATCGCCAGCACGGCGACCTCGTCGCCGAGCGACCGGACGTGACCGATCAACGCGCTCGTGAGCGTGCTCTTGCCGGCCCCCGGCGCCCCGGTGAGCCCGACCGTGTAGGCGTGCCCGCTGTCGGGGTGAGCAAGGCGCCCCACCGCCCGGGCCGGCTCGCCACCACGTTCGACCAGCGACAGCAGCCGGGCAACCGCGCTGCGCTCCCCCGCCCGCGCGGCCGCGAACAACTCACCCGGATCGTTCAAAGGGCTCGCCACCCCGACGACCGTAGCCGGGCACCATCTCGGTGGTTGAGCCTGTCGAAACCACCCCAGTCCGCGCGACCGGTGATTTCGACAAGCTCAACCACCTCGAGCTCAACCACCTTGGGGCGGGCGGTGCTGGTACCAGTTGGTGGCTTGCTCGTAGGCGTGGGCGACCGCCAGTACCGTCGCTTCGCCGAGCGGTGGGCCGCTGATCTGGAGGCCGATCGGCAGGCCGTCGGACGTGAACCCGCACGGCACGCTGATGGTGGGCATTGCGTTCGTGTCGAACGGGACGGTGTTGCGGATCAACGGCACCTCGTCGGGCGTGTCGACGAGTGCCCTGGGGATGCTCAGCGCCGGGCCGGCCGCGGTCGGTGTCACCAGCACGTCGACCGATTCGAACACGCCGGCCGCGCCGTTGCGGGCCAGCCGCATCTGGCGCGCCGACTCGACGACCGCGGTTGCCGGTAGCCCGACGCCATCCAGGATCCGCTGCAAGGTCACCGGGTCGTAGCGCTCGCGCACCGCCGGGTCGGCGACCATTCCGGCGTGGTAGGCGTAGATCTCGGCCAGCATCAGCGGGAAGCTGTCGTACGCCGGCAAGTCGAACTCTGCCGGAGCGACACCGGTGAGCTCGCCGAGCACCACCACCGCAGCGTCGACCGCGGCCTCCACGTCGGGGTGCAAGCCGTCCCAGAACGGGCGCCGCGGCAGGCCGATCCGCAGCCCGCGCACGGGCCGCCCGAGGCCACCGAGCAGGTCGGGAGCGGGCACGTCGATCGACACCGGGTCGCCCGGGTCGAACCCCACCAGCGCGGCCATCACCAGCGCCGCGTCCTCGACGCTGCGCGTCAACGGCCCCACGTGGTCGTGCGACTCCGACAGCGGAACGATGCCGCGAATGCTCGCCAAGCCGTGCGTGGCCTTCAAGCCGGTGATGCCGCAGCACGCCGCCGGGTAGCGCACCGAGGCAGCGGTGTCGGTACCCAGGGCTGCCGCGCACAGGCGCCCGGCGACGGCCGCCGCCGAGCCGCCCGACGATCCTCCCGGTGTGCGTTCGGTGTTCCACGGGTTGCGCACCGGCCCGAAGTGGCTGATCGCGCTCGTGCCACCGAACGCGAACTCGTGCATGTTGAGCTTGCCGAGCACCACTGCCCCGGCGTCGGCCAGCCGGGTGACCACCGGCGCGTCCGTGTCGGGCACCCGGTCGAGGTACACCGCGCTGGCCGCGGTGGTGGCGACACCGGCCGTGTCGATGTTGTCCTTGAGGCCGATCGGGATGCCGTGGAGTGGGCCGCGGGTACGCCCGGCGACCGTTTCCGCGTCACGCGCGGCGGCGTCGGCGAGCGCGCGTTCGCCGAGCACGGTGATGTAGCTGTTCAGCCGCGGGTCGTCGCGCTCGATCCGGTCGAGGTAGGCCTGGGTCAGTTCCACCGACGACAGCTGCCGCTCGGCGAGCTGCTGCCCGGCCGCGGCGACCGTCAGCTCGGTCGGGTCGCTGGGGAGGGCATCGTGGTCGCTCACGCCGCCGTCGTACTACGTCCGCCCGTACGCGGGCGTGTCGAGCGACGCGGCGGTGGTTTCGACCGGCTCAACCACCGTGGCCGAGTTCAGACGGTGAGCGGGCTGTCGATCGCGTTCTCGGCTTCCGAGACGTCGATCACCTCGGTCACCCCGTCGACCCGGTCGCGCATGATCCGCTCGATGCCGCCCTTGAGGGTCTGGGTCGAGACCGGGCAGGTGCCGCAGGCGCCGACCAGGCGGACCTTGACGATGCCGGTGGCCTCGTCGACGTCGACCAGTTCGATGTCACCTTGGTCGGCCTGGAGGGCAGGACGGATGACTTCGATACAGGCTTCGACGGCGGCACGCATGGCACCCCCATTCAACCGGCCCAGCCCGGGTTTTCTTCCCCGCCGACGGGGCGCCCAGATACGGTGGCTCGCATGCTGGCGCATCAGGGCGGGTGGGACGAGATCCTGCTGGTCGCCGGCCCGATCGTGGTGATCGTGGCGATCCTGGCCGTCGTCAAGCGCCGCGTCGACCGAGCCGCAGCCGAACCCGACCCAGAACAAGGTGGTTCAGCCGAACAAGGTGGTTGAGCTTGTCGAAACCGCGGCGAGCCCGGCTCAGGCCAGTTCGGTGCGCTCGATGTCGGCGCCGACCGAGCGGAGGCGGCCGACCAGGTTGTCGTAGCCGCGGTCGATGTGGTGCACGCCGCTGATCGTCGTCTCGCCGTCGGCCGCCAGCCCGGCCACCACCATCGCTGCCCCGGCCCGGATGTCGTGGGCCCTGACCGGCGCGCCCGACAGCCGGCCCACGCCACGCACCACCGCATGGTGACCGGTGGTACGGATGTCGGCGCCGAGCCGCTGGAGTTCTTCCACGTACCGGAAGCGGCCCGGGTACAGGTTCTCGGTCACGATCGACACACCGTCGGCCACCGCCAGCATGGCGACGATCACCGGCTTGTAGTCGGTGGCGATGCCCGGGTACGGCAAGGTGGCCACGTCGGTGGCCCGCAAGCGCTCGGCCTCGGCCGCGGCCACGCGCAGCCCGTACGGCAGCGCTTCGAACCGCAAGCCCATGTCGGCGAAGCGGGCGAGCACCATGTGCATGTGCCCGGGGCGGGCGTTGACGATGTCGATCTGCCCGCCGGCCACCGCGCACGCACCGATGTACGTGGCCGCCTGGATGCGGTCGGGCACGGTCTCGTGCTCGCAACCGTGCAGTTCGTGCGGTTCCACGCCGGTGATGGTGAGGATCGGCGTGCCGATGCCGTCGATTTGGGCGCCCATCGTGGTGAGAAACTCGCACAGGTCGATGATCTCGGGCTCGCGGGCGGCGTTGACGATCGTGGTGACGCCGTCGGCCAGTACCGCCGCGGTGAGCAGGTTCTCGGTGGCACCGACGCTGGGAAATTCGAACGTGATCTCGGCACCGTGCAGCCGGTCGGCGAACGCCTCGACGTTGCCGTGGCTGAACTTGAACGTGGCGCCCATCGCCTCCAGGCCGCGGACGTGCATGTCGATCGGGCGCGACCCGAAGTCGTCGCCGCCCGGCATCGACAGCACGACGTGGCCACACCGGGTCAGCAGTGGCCCAAGGACGTTGATCGAGGCGCGGATGCGCTCGACCAGTTCGTACGGAGCAACCGGGGTGAGGTCGCCGCGGTTGTCGAGGTGCACCAGCCCGGCGCCGGCGTCGATCTCGACCCGCAGGCCGATCGAGCGCAGCAGGTCGGCCATGATGCCGACGTCGGCGATGTCGGGCACGTTCGACAACTCGTAGTGCCCGTCGGCAAGCAGCGCCGCGGCCATCAGCTTGAGCACCGAGTTCTTCGCCCCGGGGACGACGACCTCTCCGCTCAGGGGCGCGGACGGGCGAACCCGGATCACACTGTTCATTACGGAAACGTTACCTCCGATCCCCCGAGCGAACGTCTCACGCCACGGCGTTCGACCTGCTCACGGCGGTCAGACGGCCGATGGCCGGAGCGCATCTCTGGTGAAGCCCAGCCTGCGTGGCGCTTGAACGCAAACCGTCACGAAGCCTGGATTCACCGGGACGACGGCGAGGAACGAGCCGCCGGATCGGTGGGTTCGGGGTTACGCCGAGAAGACCCAGCGAGTCGCTCGCTCGGCGAACTCGTCGGGTCGTTCGATCATGCCGATCGCCTTGGTGGGGCGCACCTGGAAGGCGGCGTTGCTGGCGAACAACGCCTCCATCTCGGCCAGGTCGCCGGCGCCACCGTCGCCCGTGCCGTCGTCGTACTTCACGGCCCACGCCCGGGCGACCTCGGTGGGCGCGGCGGCTTCGGCGGCGACGCCCTCGACCGACACGAACTCGACGGTGGAGTCGGTGGTGACGGCGACGTGCGGGTTGGTGCGCAGGTTGCGGGCCTTGAACGCGGTCGGTGCGCACGAGAACCAGAACGTGTCGTCGGTGTGCCACACACCCCACACCGGCGTGGAGTGCGGCCGGCCGGCGGCGTCGACCGTGACGACCCAGTAGTTGCGGTTGGCGGCGAGCCGCTCACGGGCCCAGTCCCACGGCAACGTACCGGCCGGGTCGGTGGGCACGCCGTAGTCGGCCATCGCAGGGCGCTGGGCGTCGGGCATCCCACCAGTATTGCCGCGAACCTCGGAGAGGCCGCTGCACACACAGGTAGTTGAGCCCGACACAAACCCCCCAGCACCGCGGTACACACAGGTGGTTGAGCCTGTCGAAACCACTGGGCAGTAGCCTCGCGCCGGTGTTCGGACGGGTGCGCACGGTGACCCGCTCGTATCCGGGCGACGGCGCGGTGCGCGCCGAGTTGCTCCGCCCCCGCGACGGCCTGCTCGCCGAGCGGATGGTCGCAACCGGCGAGTTCGAGCAAGCGTCGGGCCCGTTCACGCAGTACCGGCGCACGCTCGTCGACGGCGACGACCATGCAATCGTCGAAACCACCGAGTACCGGCTGCGCATCCCGTGGTTCGGCTGGCTGTTCGCGCTGCCCGTGCGCAACTACCTGCGCCGCAGCCACGCGGTGGCCGGGCACCAACCGTGGTGGGCGCCACCCGACCGGCTCGACCCACGCCAGGCGATGGTGCTCGGGCTGCTCGCCGTCGCGGCGATGGCGTCGGCGTTCACCAACACCCTGTTCACGCAGACCGCCACGTTCGCCGCCGACTCGTTCGGCGTCGGCGATGCCGGCGTCGGCTGGGGTGGTGCGGTCGTGCGCGCCGGCATCGTCATCGCGATCCCGCTCGGCGTGCTCGCCGACCGGCTCGGGCGCCGCCGGGTGATCCGCTGGACGGCGTGGGCGGGGCCGTTGGTGTGCACGCTCGGGGCGCTGGCCCCGACGTTCCCGATCCTCGTCGCCACCCAGGCGGTGGGGCGTCCGCTCGGGCTGACCACCGACCTACTGATCGCCGTCGTCGCTGCCGAGGAGATGCCGCGTAACAGCCGCGCCTACGCAGTCAGCGTGATGGCGATGGCGAGTGGGCTGGGGGCCGGCATCGCCGTGATGGCGCTACCGCTGGCCGACGTCAACATCGGAGCGGGCGGCGACGACGGGTGGCGCTTCGTGTACGTGCTGACCCTCGTGTGGGTGGCCGCCGCCGTCAGCATCACCCGGCACCTACCCGAGACGGTGCGCTTCGCCCGCCATGTTCATCACGTCGGCGACCCGGCCGAGCAGCCGCACGCCCGGCCGCACGTGGCGCACCCCCGGCTCGACCGGCGCCGGCTGGCGCTGATCGCCGCGGTCCTGATCTGCGGCAACTTGTTCGTCGCCCCGGCGAGCTTCTTCCAGAACCGCTACCTGAGCGACGTGCGCGGCATGTCGGCGACGATGGTGGCGATCTTCACGCTGTGCACCGCCACGCCGGCGTCGATCGGGCTGGTCGCCGGCGGCAAGCTCGCCGATGTCCGCGGCCGGCGACGCCTGATCGCGGCCACGCTCCCCCTCGCCACGGCCGGTGTGCTCGCCTCGTTCCTGGTCAGCGGTGCACCCATGTGGTTCGCTGCCTTCGCCGGCGGGTTGCTCGGTGGGGCCGTGTACCCGGCGCTGGCGGTGTACCGGGCCGAACTGTTCCCCACCGGCAACCGCGGTCGCGCCAACGCGCTGCTGACAGCCGCCGCGCTCGGGGGTGGCATCGCCGGGATCTTGCTGGTGGGCCAACTCACCGACGGCGGGCGCTCGTACGGTACGGCGATTGGCCTGATGGCGATCGGACAGATGGTCGTGGTCGTGCTGGTGCTCACTCGCTTCCCCGAAACCGCCCACCGCTCACTCGAACAACTCAACCCCGAAGACGTCCCGGCGACGTAACCCCCGGTGGTCGAGTGCCGCCGCAGCCCTGTACCGAGACCATCGCCGCGCGAGGTCGTCTCGATACAACGAAGTGGCGGCTTCGCCGCGAGTGCGCCACTCGACGACCGGACTCCCACCCGGACGCCTGCCCGCAGCCGACTACGCCCCTCGACGACCTTGGCGCAAGGTGGTCGAGTGCCGCCGCCAGGCGGTGTATCGAGACCACACCTACCGGCGACGCGCTATCTGATGTGGCGGGTGCAGAAGTCGGCGACCGCGCCGGCGATCGTGTGGTCGGCGTGCTTCAGGGCGTGGTCGCGGCCTTCGAGGAACAGGTGCTCGGGCTTGGCCTTGCGCGACATCGTCGCCGTCCACCGGCGCAGCTCGTCCGGCGTGCCGAACTGGTCGCGGTCGCCGCTGACGAACAGGGTGGGCACGACGATGTCGGACAGGTGCTCGACGCGCAACCGGTCGGGCTTGCCCGGTGGGTGCAGCGGGTAGCAGATCAACACGAGCCCCTTGAGGTTGCGGGGTGGCGGCTCGCCGTCTGCTCCGGCGGCGATCAACGAGCACATCCGGCCACCCATCGAGCGCCCGCCGAGCACCAGCGGCTCGTCGGCCGGGAGCGCCGCGATCTGCTCGCGCACGGCGGCCAGCAACACCGGTGCACGGTCGGGCGCCTTGCGTCCGGCCAGGCGGTACGGGAAGTCGGCCCGCACCACCCGATGCGGCGCGAGGGCCTGCTCGATCGCCACCAGTGAAGAATGCGACGAGTCGGACCCCGCCCCCGGAAACAACAACACCGTCACGAAGCCAGTGTGGCGGAACCGAACGGCACTCGCCCTGATCGCCCATGATACATCGGCACGATTTGTCAGTGCGATTCGTGTGTCATAAGGTGTGGCCGTGGGGGATCCAGATCGCGCCCAGGAACGCTTCGACACACTGATCGATGCCGACGCCCGGATCGAACCGTCCGACTGGATGCCCGACGACTACCGCCAGACGCTGATCCGCCAGATCGCCCAGCACGCCCACTCCGAGATCATCGGCATGCAACCGGAGGGTGCCTGGCTCACCCGGGCCCCGTCGCTGCGCCGCAAGGCCATCCTCACCGCCAAGGTGCAGGACGAGGCCGGGCACGGCATGTACTTGTACGGGGCCGCCGAGACGCTCGGCGTCGACCGCGGCGAGTTGCTCGACCGGCTGCACACCGGCCGCCAGAAGTACTCGTCGATCTTCAACTACCCCACCCCCACGTGGGCCGACGTCGGAGCGATCGGCTGGCTGGTCGACGGCGCGGCGATCATGAACCAGGTGCCGCTGTGCCGCTGCTCGTACGGGCCGTACGCCCGGGCGATGGTGCGGATCTGCAAGGAGGAGTCGTTCCACCAGCGCCAGGGCTTCCAGATCATGCTCACCCTCGCCAACGGCACGCCCGCTCAGCGTGAGATGGCCCAGGGCGCGCTCGACCGCTGGTGGTGGCCGGCGCTGATGATGTTCGGCCCGCCCGATGCCGAGTCGGTGCACGGCGGGCAGTCGATGCGGTGGGGCATCAAGCGCTTCGGCAACGACGAGCTACGCCAGAAGTTCGTCGACGCCACCGTGCCCCAGGCCGAACTGCTCGGCTTGACCGTGCCCGACCCCGATCTACGCTACGACGCAGGCACCGGCCATTGGGTCAGCGGACCGATCGACTGGGACGAGTTCTGGCGCGTCGTGAAGGGTGACGGGCCGTGTAATGCCGAACGGATCGCCACCCGCACCACCGCCCACGCGGACGGCGAGTGGGTCCGTGCGGCCGCCACCGCCTACGCCGCCAAGCGACTCGGCGACGAGCAGTCGGACACTGCCCGGCACGACCCGTTCGGCGACGCAGCATGAGTGACTGGCCGATGTGGGAGGTGTTCGTGCGCGCCAAGCGCGGGGTCAGCCACGTCCACACCGGCACCGTCCACGCCCCCGACGCCGAACTCGCCCTCCAGCACGCCCGCGACCTGTTCACCCGGCGCTCGGAGGGCGTCAGCGTGTGGGTCGTGCGCTCGACCGACATCACGGCCAGCAACCCCGACGACCGCGAGTCGTTGTTCGACCCGGCGCTCGACAAGACGTTCCGCCACCCCACCGACTTCGAACTGCCCGACGAAGTCGCCAACATGTGATGGAGCTCTCCCGCCTGCTGCGTCACGGCGACCGGGCGCTGATCCTCGCCCAGCGCTTGCTCGAACAGATCACTCACGCCCCCGAGATCGAGGAGGACATGGCGCTCGCCAACCTGGCACTCGACCTGCTCGGTCAGGCCAGGGTGCTGTACACGCTGGCCGGCGAGGTGGAGGGCGGCGGGCACGACGAGGACCACTTCGCCTACTGGCGTGACGCGGCCGAGTTTACCAACCCGGTGCTGGTCGAGCAGCCGAACACCGACTTCGCCCATGTGATCGTGCGTCAGTACCTGCACGACGAGTTCGCCCTGGCGTTCTGGCAGGCGGCCGGTTGGGACGTCGCCGCCAAGGCGGTAAAGGAGACCACGTACCACCGCCGCCACTCGCGGGCGTGGCTGGTCCGGCTCGGCGACGGCACCCCCGAGAGCCACCGCCGAGCCCAGGCCGCGCTCGACACACTCTGGCCCTACGTCGACGAACTGTTCGCCGGAGCCGACCAACTCCGCCCGGCGTGGGACGTAGCGGTCGCGGCGACGCTCGCCGAGGCGACGCTCGCCGTCCCCCAAATGCTCCCCGCCGAACCGATTCACGAGCACCTCGAGTCGATCCTCGCCGAACTGCAAGTCACCGCCCGCGCCCACCCCGGAGCCACCTGGTGAACGCGAGTGAGACGATTCACGACGCGGCCGGCCTCCGGCGGGCGGTTCACGAAGTGCCCGATCCGGAGTTGCCGCACGTCACGATCGGCGACCTCGGCATCGTCCGCAGCGTGACGGTCGACGGCGGCACGGCGACGATCGTGCTGACGCCCACGTACACCGGTTGCCCGGCCACCGAGCAGATCGCCGACGACGTCACCGCCGCGGTTCGCTCCGCCGGGTACACGCCCGAGATTCGCACCGTGCTGACGCCGGCGTGGTCGAGCGATTGGATCACCCCGCGTGGTCGCAAACGCCTCGCGGTCGCAGGCATCGCCCCGCCGGGTCAGTTCGTCGCCTGCCCACGCTGCGGGTCGCAACTCGTCCGGTCCGTGTCGGAGTTCGGCAGCACGGCGTGCAAGTCGATGTACACCTGCCAGTCGTGCCGCGAGCCGTTCGAACGGTTCAAGCCGATCTAGTGGCCCGGTGAGCAGATGAGCACGTTCCACCGGCTGCCCGTGACGTCCGTCGAGCACGACCCGCACGACTGCGTACTCGTCACGTTCGACACGTCGGGTCACGGCGACCGGTTCGCCTTCGAACACGGCCAGCACGTCAACCTGCGGCGACTGTTCGACACCGACGACGGCCCGGTCGACGTCCGCCGCAGCTACTCCATCTGCGCGGCCGCGCGGGCAGGCGAGGTACCCGGCGACCTGCGGATCGCGATCCGCGAAGTGTCGGGCGGCGTGTTCTCCACCTGGGCCACGCGCGAGTTGCAGCCCGGCGACGAAGTCGAGGTCACCACTCCGACCGGCCACTTCACGCACGCACTCGCCCCGGATACGCCACGCACGTACGCCCTGTTCGCGGCCGGGTCGGGCATCACGCCGCTGTACTCGGTGGCCGCCACCGTGCTGGCCAGGGAACCGCACAGCCGCGTGTCGCTCGTATACGTGAACCGCACGGCCCGCTCGACGATGCTGGTCGACGACCTCGAAGACCTCCGCGACCGCTACCTCGGGCGGCTCGCGATCGCCTACGTGTTCACCCGCGAGGATTCCGACAGCACGCTGCTGTCGGGCCGCCCCGACCGCACCCGGCTCGACGCACTGATCGCCGCGGGAATGCTCCCAGCCACCGCCGACCACGTGTACCTGTGCGGACCGATCGACCTCACCGACACGGCCCGCGACGCGCTGCTCGCGGCCGGCACGCCGGCCGAGCGAGTCCACCGCGAGGTGTTCACCACCAAGCAGCAGGGCATGGTGACACTCAGCCCCCAGGCCGTGACCGCCGCCTCGGTCGTGGTCGCCCAGGGGCGCGCCAACCTGCACGGGCGGTCCACCGCATTCGAGATGTACGCCGGCGACACCGTGCTCGACGCGGTGCAGCGCGTACGGCCCGACGCCCCGTTCGCGTGCCGCAGCGGCGTGTGCTCGACGTGTCAGGCGGTAGTGCGCGGCGGCAGTGTGGAGATGGCGGTCAACTACGGGCTGACACCCGACGAGGTCGAGCGCGGCTACATCCTCACCTGCCAGTCCACCCCCACCACCGACACCCTCGACGTCGACTTCGACGCCTGAGGCGCGGGTGCGTCACCCGACCTTGAAGCGGCCGAGCGGAACCCGTGGTTTGAGGCCGAGCACTTCGGCGAGGTGTTGTTCGGCGGCCTCGGCGCAGGCGTCGTAGAGCCGGGCCACGATCTCGCGTGCCCGAGCGCCCACCCAGCCCTCGGGCGCCAGCCCAGCCGGTAGCAGCGGTTCGGCGAGGATGATCCGGCGGTACGTGCCGATCAACAGCATCCGCAGTTTCAGCGCCTGCTCGCCCGTCAGCGCGGCCACCCGGTCGACCGGATAGCGCTCGAACCGGGCGACGAACTCGGTGTAGCGCTCGGACGCCCAAGTGAGGTCGGTGCTACGGCGGGCCAACTCGGCGCCACCGAGCACACCGGCTGCAGCCGGGGCCAAGTCACCGCGGGTGACCAGCACCTGTTCGAGGCCTGCCGCGACCGCCAGCGGGGCAACGTCGGCAGCCGGTACGACCGGCGACGCCAGCACGTTCGGCGCCACCGACCCGAACCCCGACTCGGCGAGCGTCTGGCGGAACGCCGCCCGGCGCTCGACCGTCGCCTCGGTGCCGTCGATGACCACGAGCGTCCAGCGACCGTCCCACGCCGGGTGCCGCGGGCCGTAGATGCGGCGGTCGGCCCGCGCAAAGCGCTCGACCGCGCCCGGGGCGACCCCGTAGAACGAGCGCCGGCCTACCGCGGTGGGTGCCAGCAGGCCCCGGTTCGACAGCCGGGTCAGCGACGTGCGCACCAGCCGCTCGTTGGCCGCGAACGGCGCCAGCAGCGTGGTCAGGTCGGCCACCGACACGGTGATGCCGATGCCGTGCGGGGCGACGCAGTCGCCGAACACCGTGACCAGCAGGTTGCGCGCCGAGGGCGCGCCCTCGGAACACGCCGCGGCGTCGAGATCACCCAACGCCGCGCCGACCCCCTTCGAACGCATGCTCGGCGATGCTACCGAGCACCCCACCGACGTCACCGGGTAGGCGCTCGCGCAACGGAGTGCCGCGGCCACCACCCTGGGCTCCATACTTGGAAGCCATGAGCAGCCCCGACGCGCCGGAACGCACCGACTTCCTCCGTGAGTTGGTCGCTGCCGACCAGGCCGCGGGCACGTTCGGTGGCCGCGTCCAGACCCGCTTTCCCCCCGAGCCGAACGGCTACCTGCACATCGGGCACGCCAAGGCGATCACGGTCGACTTCGAGCTGGCCAACGAGTTCGGCGGCGTGTGCAACCTCCGCTTCGACGACACCAACCCCGATACCGAAGAGGTGTCGTACGTGGAGGGCATCCTCGCCGACCTGGCGTGGTTCGGCTATCCGGTCGCGCCCGACCGGGTGCTGTACGCCAGCGACTACTTCGAACAGATCTACGAATGGGCCGAACTGCTCGTCACCGATGGCAAGGCGTACGTCGACGAGCAGCCGACCGAGCTGATCCGCGAGCAGCGCGGCGGCTACGGCAAGCCCGGTGTCGAGTCGCCGTACCGCGACCGTCCGCCGGCTGAAAGCCTCGACCTGCTGCGCCGGATGCGCGCCGGCGAGTTCCCCGACGGTTCGCTGGTGCTACGAGCGAAGATCGACATGCAGCACGAGAACATGCAGCTGCGCGACCCGGTGATGTACCGCATCCGCCGCGGGCACCACCATCGCACCGGCGACGCGTGGGTGATCTACCCCACCTACGACTGGGCCCACGGCCAGAGCGACGCGATCGAGGGTGTCACCCATTCGCTGTGCACGCTCGAGTTCGATTCGCACCGCCCGCTGTACGACTGGTATCTCGAACAGCTCCCGCTGCCCCACGACCAGCCGCGCCAGACCGAGTTCGCCCGGCTCGAACTCACCTACACGGTGACGTCGAAGCGCAAGCTCGCCCAACTCGTCGCCGACGGCACGGTCGACGGGTGGGACGACCCGCGCCTGCCCACCCTGCGCGGGCTGCGCCGGCGCGGCTACCCCGCCAGCGCGATCCGTGAGTTCTGCCTGTTCATCGGCGTGGCCCGGACGAACAGCCGGCACCAGATCGAGCTGCTCGAGTCGTTCGTGCGCACCGAGCTGAACGCCACCAGCCAGCGTCGGATGGCCGTGCTCGACCCGATCAAGCTGGTGCTCACGAACTGGCCCGATGGCCTGGTGGAGCACTTCGAGTTGACGAACAACCCCGAGAACCCGGCCGACGGCACCCGCCAGGTGGCGTTCGGCGGCGAGCTGTGGATCGAGCGCGACGACTTCATGGCCGAGCCTGCACCGAAGTACTTCCGCCTGTTTCCCGGCAACGAGGTGCGGCTGCGCGGCGCCTACTTGGTCACGTGCACCGGGTTCGAGGCAGGCTCCGACGGCCGGGTCGACACGGTCTACGCCACCTACGACCCCGAGTCGAAGGGCGGGTCGGCCCCCGACGGGCGCAAGGTCAAGTCGACGATGCACTGGGTGTCGGCAGCCGACGCCGTACCGGTCACGGCCAACCTGTACGACCGGCTGTACACCGCCGAGGTACCCGGCGACCGTACCGGCGACCCGCTCGACGACATCAACCCAACCTCACGCGAGGTCCGCACCGGTTGGGCCGAGGCCGCGTTGGCCGACACCGCCCCCGGCGAGGTCGTCCAGTTCGAACGGACCGGCTACTTCGCCCACGACCCGCGGACCCCCGGCGAGTACCACAGAACCGTCGGCCTGAAAGACGAGTGGGCCAACATCAAAAAGCGCCAGAGCTGACGCGCGCACCAATGGTCTCGATACGCCGGGCAGAGCCCGGCACTCGACCACCGTCACGAACCGTACCACCGGTGGTCGAGTGCCGCCGCCAGGCGGTGTATCGAGACCACACCCACCGACCACCTACCGACCGTCGGCGAGGACGGTGTGGGCGGCGTGGTGGCCGCACATGCCGTGGACGCCGGGACCGGGCGGGGTAGCGGCCGAGCACAGGTACACACCGTCGAGCGGGGTACGCCACGGGTGCCGGCCGAGCACGGGCCGCGCCACGAACTGGCGCAGGTCACCCGCCCCGGCGGCGATGTCGCCACCGATGTAGTTGGCGTTGTACACCTCGAGCGCGGCCGGGCCCATCGTGTGACGGCCGACGACGGTGTCGCGGAACCCCGGCGCGAACCGCTCGATCTGGGCCTCGATACGTTCGGTCATGTCGACCGTCGAACCATTGGGCACGTGGCAGTACATCCAGGCGACGTGGCGAGCGGTGGCCGAGCGGGTCGGGTCGAACTGGGTGGGTTGGGCCACGAGTAGGAAGGGCTGCTCGGCATGGCGCCCGGCCGCCACCTCGGCCTCGGACCGGGCGACCTCGGCCAGCGCACCACCGACGTGCACGGTGCCGGCCCGCCGGGCCTCGGCGGCGGCCCACGGGATCGGCTCGGACAGCACGTAGTCGAGCTTGAACACGGCCGGCCCGTAGCGGTACTTCCCCAGCCGCTTGGCGTAGCGCGCCGGTAGGCGCTCACCAACCATCGCCAGGATCTGCCGCGGCGTGACGTCGAGCACCGTCGTCGCCCCTGGCGGGAGTTCGTCGAGCGACGTGACCGTCACGCCGCATTCGACCGTGCCGCCGTGGGCCTCCAGCAGCGACACGAGCGCGTCGGCGATCCGCTGCGAGCCGCCGCGTGGTTGCGGCCAACCCACGAGGTGCCCGAGCATGCCGAGCATCAGGCCGTAGCCGGTGGTGATCGGCGCCGACAGCGGCAGGATCGCGTGCGCCGCGAGACCGGCGAACAGGCCGCTCGCGGCATCGGTCTCGAACCGTCTCCCCCACCGGGTGGCGGGCTGGAGGCCGGCAAGGCCGTAGCGGGCGAGGTGGACCGGGTGGCGCGGCAGCGACAGGGGCGCCAGCAGCGAGTCGACCAGTTCGAACCCGGCGTCGACGAGCGGCGCCAGCGCCCGCCGCCAGGCGCGGCCGTCGGCACCAAGCCCGTCCGCGGTGCGATCGAGATCGCGGTACAGCAGCCCGGCCTGGGCGCCGTCGACGACGTGGGCCACCTCGACGTCGGGGTACACCCACTCCAACCCGTGCTCGCCGAGCGGCAGGTCGCGCAGGGCCGGCGAGGCAACGCCGAGCGGGTGGATCGCCGAGCACACGTCGTGCCAGGTGCCGGGTTCGATCAGTTCCTTCGTACGCGTGCCGCCGCCGGGGGTATCGGCGGCTTCGAGCACGTGCACCCGTCGCCCGGCCATCGCCAGCACGACCGCCGCGGTCAGTCCGTTCGGCCCCGCTCCCACCACGTACACGTCGGGCTCGGCCACACGACGGAAGCTACCGACTGCCCCGTCGTCAGGGTGGTTTCGACAAGCTCAACCACCGGGTGAACCGCGCCGTCGTCAGGGTGGTCTCGACAAGCTCAACCACCGGGCGAACCGCGCCGTCGTCGAGGTGATCTCGACAAGCTCAACCACCGGGCGAACCGCGCCGTCGTCGAGGTGATCTCGACAAGCTCAACCACCGGGTGAACCGTGCCCCACCGGGGTGGTCTCGACAGCTCAACTACCGGGTTCGACGGTGGGTGGTTGTCGCCGTTGCTTCCATCGGCGGCGGATTCGGTACCAGCGGTGCCAGAAACGTGTTGCGGTTGCTCCGACGAGCGCGACCGCTCCGGCGTTGGCGACGAGGAACAACTCGTGGTGGGCGAGGATCGGGATCATGCGGCTGGGGTCCCCCGGCCGTGCATCGCCTCCCACACCCGCGACGGGGTGAGCGGCATGTCAGCGTGGCGCACGCCGTACGGGGCGAGCGCGTCGACCACCGCGTTCACGATCGCCGGGGGCGAGCCGACCGTGGCCGACTCGCCGATGCCCTTGGCGCCGATCGGGTGGTGCGGCGACGGGGTGACCGTGAAGCCGGTCTCCCAGGAGGGCACCTCCTTGGCGGTGGGGATCAGGTAGTCCATCAGCGAGCCACCGAGACAGGTGCCGTGCTCGTCGAACGCGATCAGTTCCATCAGCGCCATGCCGACGCCGTCGGTGAGGCCACGGTGCACCTGGCCCTCGACGATCATCTCGTTGATCCGTGGCCCGCAGTCGTCGACGGCGATGAACCGGCGCACCTTCACCACCGCCGTGCCGGGGTCGACGTCGACGACGCAGATGTAGGCACCGAACGGGTAGGTGAGGTTCTCGGGGTTGTAGCAGAGTTGGCCGTCGAGCCCGCCCTCCATACCGTCGGGCAGGTCGGAGGTGCCGTAGGCGAACCGGGCCACGTCCTGGATGCTCACCACGTTGCGGGTGTCGCCGCGCACACCGAACCCGCCCAACCCGGCGGCGTCGGTGCGCCACTCCAGGTCGGCCACCGACGCTTCGAGCATCTCGGCGGCCAGCAGTTGCGCCTTGTCGCGCACCTTGCGGGCGACCAGCGCGGCGGCCGCGCCCGACACCGGGGTGGACCGGCTGCCGTACGTGCCGAGCCCGAACGGCGTGGCGTCGGTGTCGCCGTGGACGACGTCGATGTCGGCTGGCGGGATGCCAATCTCGGCGGCGATGATCTGGGCGAAGGTGGTCTCGTGTCCCTGCCCCTGGGTCTGCACCGACACCCGCACGGTCGCCTTGCCGGTGGGGTGGATGCGCAGCTCGCAGGTGTCGGCCATGCCCAACCCGCCGATGTCCATCAGCTTGCGCGGCCCCGCCCCGACGGCCTCGGTGAAGAAGCTTACGCCGATACCCATCAACTCGCCCCGGGCGCGGCGCTCGGCCTGCTCGGCGCGCAACTCGTCGTAGCCGGCAATCGACAGTGCCAGCCGCAACGCCCGCTCGTACTCGCCCGAGTCGTACACCCACCCGGTCTTCGATTCGTACGGGAACTGGTCGGGGCGGATGAAGTTGCGCAGGCGCAACTCGACCGGGTCGATGCCGAGCTCGGCGGACAGGCAGTCGACCAGCCGCTCGACCAGGTAGACCGCCTCGGTGATGCGGAACGAGCACGCGTAGGCGACCCCACCCGGCGCCTTGTTGGTGTAGACCGCGGTCATCGCCGCGTGGGCCGCGTCGAGGTCGTAGCTGCCGGTGAACACGCCGAAGAACCCGGCCGGGAACTTCGACGGCGCGGCGACCCCGTTGAACGCCCCGTGGTCGGCGAGCACGTTCGTGCGGATCGCCAGGATCTTGCCGTCACGCGTCGCGGCGATCTCGCCGCGCATGTGATAGTCGCGGGCGAACGCGGTGCTGATCAGGTTCTCGGTACGGTCCTCCATCCACTTGACCGGCCGTCCGGTGATCTGCGAGCCCACCAACGCGCACACGTAGCCGGGGTAGATCGGCACCTTGTTGCCGAAGCCCCCGCCGACGTCGGGCGACACGATCCGGATCTTGTGCTCGGGCAGCCCGGTCAGCAGGGCGTACATCGTGCGGTGGGCGTGCGGCGCCTGCGACGTGCACCACAGGGTGAGCTTGCCGGCGACCCGGTCGTAGTCGGCGACCGCACCACACGTCTCGAGTGGGGCCGGGTGCACGCGCGGGTACGTCATGTCCTGGCTGACCACCACGTCGGCCCGGGCGAACGCGGCCGCGGTGGCCGCTGCGTCACCGGTCTCCCAGTCGAAGCAGCGGTTGTCGCTCCGGGGGCAGCCGTCGGCGCCGGTCAGGTCGTCGCGGATGACCGGCGCGTCGGCGTCGAGCGCCCGGCGGGCGTCGACCACCGCCGGCAGGCGCTCGTACTCGACATCGATCAGTTCCAGCGCGTCGCGGGCGGCGTAGTGGTCTTCGGCGACGACGAAGGCGACCTCCTGGCCCTGGAAGCGCACCTTGTCGGTGGCCAGCACCGCCTGCACGTCGTGCGACAGGGTGGGCATCCACGCCAGCTTGTGGGCGGCCAGATCGGCTCCGGTGACCACCGCTTTGACCTTGGGGTGGGCCATCGCCGCGCTGGCGTCGATGTGGACGATTCGGGCGTGCGCGTGCGGGCTGCGCAGGATCGCCAGGTGGAGCATGCCGGTGAGCTGGATGTCGTCGCAGTACCGACCCAGCCCGCGGACGAACCGCGGGTCCTCCTTGCGCAACATCCGCCCGTACCCCACCGGATGCTGGTCGTTGTGCTCGAAGCCCTCCAGCTCGGGCAGGCGCAGGACCTGATGGCCGAGCGCGTCGAAACCACCCGGCAGGGCGACGGCGGTTTCGACCGACTCAACCACCCTGAACCTCCCGCTGACCCTGGACACCGCCGAGCACCTGGTGGTTGAGCTGGTCGAAACCACCCGACCAGACGACGGAGGTAACGACGACCGACTCAACCACCCTGAACCTCCCGCTCGTACTGCGCTGCCCACTGGACGCTGCGGACGATCGATGCGTAGCCGGTGCACCGGCAGATCTGGCCCGAGATCGCCTCGCGGATCGTGTCTTCCGTGGGCTGGGGGTCGCGGTCGAGCAAGGCCCGCGCGGTCATCAGCATGCCCGACGTGCAGAACCCGCACTGCAAGCCGTGGCAGGCCATGAACCCGAGCTGTATCGGGTCGAGCTCGCCCTCGTGTTCGAGGTCCTCGACGGTGCGCACGTCGTGACCTCCGGCCATCGCCGCCAGCACCGTGCACGACTTGACCGGCTCGTCGTCGAGCCACACCGCGCACGCCCCGCAGTTGCTCGTGTCGCAGCCCCAGTGGGTGCCCGTCAGCCCGAGGTGATCACGCAAGAAGTGCACGAGCAACAGCCGGCCCTCGATCTCGCGGGTGACCTCCTCACCGTTGACGGTCATGGTCACCTGCATGTGGCACGCTCCCCGCCCAACGACCAACCCCCACCATGCCTGACCAGCCAGCCACTCCGCGGCAGGAACAGTGACGGAATCCAACACAATTCCTGCCGCTGAGTGAGCGGCCGGGCGGCACCGGACTCTGCGGCAGGAACAGTGACGGAATCCGGCACAATTCCTGCCGCTGACGACTGGGAGGGCCTGGTCACGAGGCGACCGCCCGATTCTCCCGCGCTCGTCCGACGGCGCGGCGCAGGGCCCGGCGGGTCAGCTCGTCGGCGAGGTGACGCTTGTAGTCGGCGCTGCCGCGCATGTCGGTGACCGGGCGGCAATGTTCGGCGGCCAGCGCACCGGCCAGGGCATAGGCCTCCTCCGAGGGTGGCTGGCCGCGCAGGGCGTCGGAGATCGGCTTGATGCCGGTGGTGTTCGGGCCCACCGCGGCGAGGCCCACCCGGGCGTCGGTGATCGTGTCGCCGTCGAGCCATACCGCTGCGCCGGCCGACACGATCGCCCAGTCTCCGGCGCGCCGGTCGACCTTCTCGTAGGCGCTCGACCCGCCGGGCCGGACGGGGATACGTATCTCGGTGAGGATCTCGGCGTCGCCGACCGCGGTCTCGTACGGGCCGCGGTGGAAGTCGTCCATCGCCACGATCCGCACGCCCCGGCTGCCGCGGATCACGCAGTTCGCGGCCAGCGTGGTGCACACGGCCGAGAGGTCTTCCGAGGGATCGGCCTGGCACAGCGACCCGCCGAGCGTGCCCCGGTTGCGCACCAGCGGGTCGGCGATGACCCGTTCGGCATCGCGAAAGATCGGGCACACCTCGGCCAACGCATGCGATTCCAGCAGCTGACGGTGACGGGTCATGGCCCCGATCCGGATCTCGCCGGTGCCGGAGTCGTCGAGGTCGATCGTGATCCGGCCGAGCTCGCCGGCGAGGTCGTTGATGTCGATCAGGTACTCGAGCTGAGCCAGCCGGAGCTTCATCATCGGCAGCAGGCTGTGCCCCCCGGCGACCACGCGGGCGTGGCTGCCGAGCCGTTCGAGCAGGTCGATCGCATGCTCGACGCTGGTCGCCCGTTCGTACTCGAACGGCGCCGGAACCTGCACGGGACCCCCTCTCGTGAACCGTCCCCTCGGTGGGCGGCCTACCCTCCCACCCCGGTCACCCCACAGTAAACCGGCTCTTAAGGAATCGCTGAAGTCCGTCTGACCAGGTCTCTCAAGGGTTCACTATGGTCGCCGGCGTGACCCCGACCCAGTTGCGCGCGTTCGTCGCGGTCGCCCGTCACGGCTCGGTGAAGGACGCCGCCGAGGAACTCGACGTCACCGAGGCGGCCGTCTCCGGTCACGTCGCGGCACTGCGCCGCGAGCTCGACGACCCGCTGTTCATCCGCGCGTCGGTCGGCATCGCCTTCACCCCGGGCGGCTTGCGACTGGCGTCGCGGGCATCGGAGATGCTCGGCCTACGCGACCGTACGATCCGCGAAGTGTCAGAGGCCGGGCGCGGGCGGCGACTGCTGCGGCTCGTCACCACCTCGATGTTCGCCGAGTACTGCGCGCCGGGGTTGATCCAGTTGTTCACGAACCGGGCCAGCGACCTCGACGTCGAACTGTCGGTGCGGGCCACCGACGAGTTCCCCGTGCTGCTCGCCTCGCGTGCAATCGATGTCGCGATCGGGCCGCGGGCGCCGGTGGCAGCCGACGAGCTGACACGTACGCCGTTCCTCAAGTACCAGGTGGCGATCGTGACCGGGCCGGCGTCGGCCGTGGCCGGCGTGCGCGCCAGACCCGAGTCGTTGCGCGACGAGATGTGGTTGCTCGGCCCATCGGCCACCGAGGCCAACAGCCTCACCCGCCGGATCGTCGAGACGATCGGTGTGCCCGAGTCGAACCAGCGGATCTTCCAGAGCCACTCGGCGGCGGTCGAGGAGATCAAGCGCTCGCGGGGCGTCGGGCTGGCCGTGACGTTCGCCGCGGCCGACGACCTCGCCGCCGGCCGCCTGGTGCGGGTCGACGTGCGCGGCGGCCTGCAGGAGGGCGTGTGGACAGCGATCGCGCTGCCCGGTCACAGCGCCACCCCGGCGACCGCCGAGCTGCTGCGGTTCATCACCACCCCGCGCGCCACCCAGGCGATGCTGCACGGCGAGGGCGCCACGATCGGCCACTTCAAGCCCAGCATCCACGTCACCCTCTGGAGCTGACGCCGCAGTGCTTCACGCGCTCACCCGCCGGTGCCAGAGGCCCCTGAGTCGACACTCCGCACCGGACCGCGGGCCTGTTCGACAGGTCGACTCGGCACGATGTACCGGCAGTGGTGGTTTCGACCAGCTCAACCGACTTGGGCCGAGGCCGGGTGGGGGTCGGGGGTGGGGCGGAGGCGGGAGATGATCGCGACCACGAGGGCGCCGACGACAAGGCCGACCGCGGCCGAGAACGCCGTGTTGACCAGCCAGGCGAGCACACCGCCGACCCCAGCAGCGCCCTCCACCTGGTGTTCGAGGTCGTGCACCAGGTTGTAGGGCCCGTGCCAGCCGAGTTCGTCGGTGCCGACGAGGAGGATGTGACCGCCGACCCAGATCATCGCTGCCGTGCCCACCAGCGACAGCACGCTGAGCAGCTTCGGCATCCCCGCGACCAGCAGCCGTCCGATCCGCTGCGACGGCGGGTGCTGGCGTTGGGCGAGCCGCAGGCCGATGTCGTCCATCTTGACGATCAACGCGACTACGCCGTACACGATGACGGTGATCGCCACGCCGACGATCGCGAGGATGACCGCCCGCGAGACGATGCCCTCGTTGAGCACTTCCTTGAGGGCGATGATCATGATCTCGGCCGACAAGATGAAGTCGGTGCGAATCGCTCCGGCCACCGTCTTGGCCTCGGCCTCGGGTCCGTGCATCACCGCCGGCACGTCGTCGGTGTGGTGGTCACGATGGCTGACGAGGTGATGGACCTTCTCGGCCCCCTCGAAGCAGAGGTACGTGCCGCCGATCATCAAGATCACCTCGACGAGCGTCGGCACGAACTCGCTGAGGATCAGCGCGGCCGGCAGGATGAACAGGATCTTGTTGCGCAGCGAGCCGGTGGCGATCTTGCGGATGATCGGCAGCTCGCGCTTGGCGGCCAGCCCGCGAACGTACGTGGGCGTCACCGCCGCATCGTCGACGACCACCCCGGCCGCCTTGGCGCTCGCCCGACCGGCCGCGGCGCCGACATCGTCGACCGACGCAGCGGCGAGCTTGGCCAGCGCGGCGACGTCGTCCAATAGTGCCGCGAGGCCGCTGGCCATCTTGCTCCTCGAAAGGGTCGGTTGACTGCTTGCCGAGGCTAGCCAATCACTGGCCTGCGACGCGCCTGATCAGGGGACCCTCTTAAGGGTTCGCTAGGGCGGCGGTTGTCACCGGTTCGCCGACCCGCGCACGATGCGAACATCGAAGTCGACCTGCCTGGCCGCTGCCGTGTCAGGACGACCGAGTTCAGGGGGATCGAGAGGGGATCGGATGGCGATCGAATCGTCGGGGCACGGCCGCGGAAACCCGCGGATCTTCGAGCTGATCGAGCACACGCCGCGCGAGGAGGGTGCCAGCCCGACGATCTGGGCGTGGCCGCAGTTCGTCGAGTTCACCAAGGTCGCCGGCCAGCCGGTGCGCGGGCCGTGGCCGCCGCACCAGGAGCCGCGCCCTGACCCCGATCGGCCCGGTGTCACCGACGGCCCCGTGGCGATCCCCGACCCGGCCGGCCAGCCGCCCAGCCAGCAACAGGGGGACCGTTAGGTGTTCCCGTCCCGATTCGCCTACGAGGCGCCGCGCACGATCGACGAAGCGATCGGTCTGCTGCACGAGGGTGCCGGCGAGGCCAAGGTACTGGCCGGTGGGCAGAGCCTGGTGCCGATGCTCAAGCTGCGCTTCGCCAACCCCGAGCTGCTGGTCGACATCAACGAGTTGCCCGGCCTCGACTATCACCGCGCCGACGCCGACGGCACGCTGCGGATCGGCGCGCTTGCCCGCCACGCCACGCTCGAACGCAGCGCGCTGCTTCCTGGAAAGCACCCCACGCTGGCCGCCGTCGCTCCGCTCGTGGCCGACCCGTTGGTGCGCACTCGGGGCACGCTCGTGGGCAGCTTGTGCCACGCCGACCCGCAGGGTGACTGGGCGTCGGCAGTCACGGCGCTGGGCGGGGCGGTCGTCGCCCAGGGCCCAGGCGGCCGCCGCACGATCCCGATCACGCAGTTCGTGCAGGGCCCGTTCACGAACGCGCTCGGCTACGACGAGATCGCCGTCGAGGCGGTCATTCCGGCCCCCACCGGCACCCCGTTCGGCGGGTACCTCAAGCTGGAGCGACGGGTGGGCGACTTCGCCACCGCCGGCGTGGCGATCGCCCTCCAGACCAACGGCCCGGGTGGTTCGGTCAGCACGGCCGGCATCGCCCTGACGGGAGTCGGCAGCGCGACGATCGACGCCTCGGCGGCAGCACAGGCCGTGATGGGTGGCCCGCTGACTGCGGCGTCGATCGATCGCGCTGCCGACCTGGCTGCCGAGGCTGCCCAACCGAAGTCCGATCACCGCGGCAGCGCCGAGTACAAGCGCCACATCGTCCACACGTTCACCCAGCGGATCTTGACCCGCATCGTCCACCAGCAGGAGCGTGCAGCGTGAGCAGCCTGTTCACCGAGGTCCCCGTCGACGCCCCCACGGTCGCCACCCGGCGGGTGACGATCACCGTCAACGGCGCACGCCGGGCAGCCGAGATCGAGCCGAGACTGCTGCTCGCCCACTTCCTGCGCCAGGGCCTCCAGCTCACCGGCACGCACACCGGCTGCGACACCACCAACTGCGGCGCCTGCACGGTGCTGTTCGACGGGGTGCCGGTGAAGAGCTGCACGATGTTCGCCGTTCAGGCCGACGGCCACGACGTCACCACCGTCGAGGGCCTCGCCGGTGCCAGCGAACTGCACCCGGTGCAGGAAGGTTTCAAGGAGGCCCACGGCCTTCAGTGCGGCTTCTGCACTCCCGGCATGATGATGGCTGCCACGGCGCTGCTGAAGGAGAACCCCGACCCCACCGAGGACGAGGTCCGTTGGGCCCTGTCGGGAAACCTGTGCCGTTGCACCGGCTACCAGAACATCGTCAAGTCGGTGCTGTGGGCGGCCGCCAAGCTGCGCGGCGAGAACCCGCCCAGCGGGGCACTGCTCGACACGAACGGCTCGAACGGAGCGCACGCGTGACCGCACTCGACGAAATCAAGATCGGCGGACTCGGCGCCAACCGGCGGCGCGTCGAGGACAACCGTTTCATCCGCGGCAAAGGCAGCTACGTCGACGACGTCGTGCTGCCCGGCATGCTCCACATGGAGATCTTGCGCAGCCCGTTCGCGCATGCCCGGATCACGTCGATCGACACCAGCGCGGCGTGGAAGATCCCCGGCGTGCGCCTGGTGCTGACCGGCGAGATGATGGCCAGCCGCAACCTGGCGTGGATGCCCACCCTGTCGTACGACACGCAGGCCGTGCTGGCCACCGACAAGGTCCGCTTCCAGGGCCAGGAGGTCGCCGCCGTCATCGCCGACGACCCGTACATCGCCCGCGACGGCGTCGAGGCGATTCGGGTCGAGTACGAGCCGCTGCCGGTGATCGTCAACCCCGACCAGGCCATGGCCGAGGGCGCCCCGATCATCCGTGACGACAAGCTCAACCAGCCCGACAACGTCGCCTTCGACTGGGAGATCGGCGACCGGGCTGCCACCGACCGGGCGTTCGCCGAAGCCGACCTGGTTTCGAAGCTCGACCTGCACTACCCGCGCTCGCACCCCTCCCCAATCGAGTGCTGCGGCTCGGTCGCCGACTTCAACCGGGCCACGTCGAAACTCACCGTCTACATCACCAGCCAGGCCCCGCACATCGTGCGTGCCGCGGTGGCACTCGTGGCCGAGTTGCCCGAGCACATGATCCGGATCATCAGCCCCGACCTCGGTGGCGGGTTCGGCAACAAGGTGCCCGTCTACCCGGGGTACGTCATCTCGATCCTGGCATCGATCCTCACCGAGCGGCCGGTCAAATGGATCGAGGACAAGACCGGCAACCTGATCTCGACCGGGTTCGGGCGCGACATCTACCTGCGCGGCGAGCTGGCGTTACGCAAGGACGGCAAGATCCTCGGCGTCCGCATGCACACCACCTCGGACCACGGGGCATTCTTCGCCGACGCCCAGCCGTCGAAGTTCAAGATCGGCCTGATGCACTCGGCGTTCGCCTGCTACGACATCCCGGCCGCGCACCTCGCCGCCCGCGGCGTGTACACGAACAAGGCACCCGGCGGCGTCGCCTATCGATGTTCGTTCCGGGTCACCGAGGCGATGTACTTCCAGGAGCGGATGATCCAGGCCGCGGCCGACGACCTCGGCATCGACCAGGCCGAGTTCCGCATGAAGAACTTCGTGGGCGACGACGACTTCCCGCATCGCACGCCGTTCGGGTTCCTCACCGACTCGGGCCAGTACGGCAAGTGCCTCCAGATCGGGCTCGACGCTGTCGGCTACGACACGTTCGAACAGGAGCGCGCCGAGGCGGCCGAGCGCGGGCGCCTGCTGGGCCTCGGCATCTCGACGATGACCGAGCCGCTCGGCGCCGGCAACTCGCGGGAGTACGACATCTTGGGCATCAAGATGTTCGACTCGGCCGAGCTGCGCGTGCACATGACCGGCAAGGCGATCCTGCGCACCGGCGCCAAGACGCAGGGCCAAGGGCACGAGACGACGTGGGCCCAGATCGTCGCCCACGAGTTGGGCATGCCGGCCGACGACATCGTGGTCGAGGAGGGCGACACCGACACCGCCCCGTTCGGCATGGGCACGTATGCCTCACGGTCCACCCCGGTGGCCGGCGCAGCGGTAGCAATGGTGGCCCGCAAGGTCCGCGCCAAGGCCCGCAAGCTCGCGGCACACCTACTCGAGGTGTCGGAAGAGGACATCGAGTGGGAGCTCGGCCGGTTCTACGTGCGCGCCGCGCCCAGCCAGGGCGTGTCGATCCAGGAGTGCGCGATGGCCGCCTACTCGAACATGCCCGACGGGCTGGAGCCGGGCCTGGAAGCCAACGCCTACTACGACCCACCCAACCTCACGTGGCCGTTCGGGTGCTACATCGCCAAGGTCGAGGTCGACCCCGAGACCGGCGTGTGGGACGTGCTCCAGTGCGTCGCCGTCGACGACTGCGGCGTGCGCATCAACCCGATGATCGTCGAAGGTCAGATCATGGGCGGCCTCACCGAGGCCTACGCAATGGCGTCGATGCAGTTCATCACGTTCGACGACCAGGGCAACTGCGTCGGTTCGAACTACATGGACTACCTGCTGCCGACCGCATGGGAGACCCCCGGGTTCGAGCTGTACGAGGTGGTCACGCCGTGCCCGCACCATCCGATCGGCGCCAAGGGTGTCGGCGAGTGCGCCACGGTGGGCGGCCCGGCCGCGTTCGTGAACGCGGTGATCGACGCGCTGCGCGGGTATGGGGTGCGCAACATCGACATGCCGGTGCTGCCCGACCGGGTGTACCAGGCGATCCAGACCGGGCGCGACGTATCCGGGGCGCCGCCGGTGAAGACGGACTAGGGAAGACGGACGAGGAGGGCCGCAATGGGCATGCTGATCAAGAACGACTTCGAGGTCGCCCAGCCGATCGACAAGGTCTGGACGTTCTTCGACGACATCCCGGGTGTGGCCGCGTGCCTGCCGGGCACCCAGCTCACCGACGACCTGGGGAACGACGAGTACGCCGGCCAGGTCGCAATCCGGATGGGGCCGGTCAAGCTCGAATTCGACGGCACGGCCAAGATCGTCGAGCGCGACGAAGCGGGCAAACGGATCACGGTCGACGCGGCTGGAGCCGACGCCAAGGGCCGCGGCAACGCGGCGATGCTCGTCACCGCCGGGCTGGTCCCCACCGGCCGGGGGACGAAGGTCGACGTCGGGATGGACCTCCAGCTCTCGGGCGCGGCGGCCCAGTACGGGCGCGGCATGGTCGGCGACGTCACCGCCGTGCTGATGCGCGACTTCGCCACCAACATGCAGGCCCGCATCGAGGCAATCGAGCAAGGCCTCTCACCTGACCAGATCGCCAGCGCGGCCCCGGCCAGCGGCTTCGGCATCGCCTTCACCGCCCTGAAGATGGCGCTCGGCCGGGTCGCCGCCCGCTTCTTCCTCCCCTACCGCCCCGCCCGCGCCGGTGGTTGAGCCCACACCGGTGGTTGAGCCCACACCGGTGGTTGAGCCTGTCGAAACCACCCGCATGAAAGGAGAACCCACATGACACTTTGGTGGATCGGCAATGCGGTCCTGCTCGTCGTGATCGTGCCGGTGCTCGTCGCCCTGCTCAACCGGGTGCTCGCCGCGCTCGAACGGATCCGCGGGGCAGCCGACTCGACGCTCGCCGGCGGGGTTTCGCTGATCGGCAAGCTCGACGACACCCCCGACCTGTTGGCCACGACCGGCCGCACGGTCGGCGAGGTCGCCCAAGGCGCGGTGCGCTATGCCGGCTCGGTCGCCAAGCTGCTGCCGCCCCAGCCAGTCGCACCGGGCGAGGGGGGTGAGGCCTGATGCCCGCCGCCGCGATCGTGACGCTGGTGCTGGCCGCGCTGATCATCGCCGCCGCGGCGCTCGGCCTGATCCGGGTGATCGGTCACCTCGTCGCCGTGCGGCGCACGCTCGATGCGCTGATCGGCGGGGTCGGCGTGATCGCCGGCAAGACCAGCCCGGTACCCGGCGCGGTGCAGTCGGTGAATGCCGACCTGGCCCCCGTCCGCGACTTCTGCGACTCGGTGTAGGAGGTTCGACATGACGATGTTCGCAGCAGAGACCGGTTGGGTCGTCGGCTACGTGATCGGTATCGCCGTAGTGCTGGTGGTGGTCGCCCTCGTGCTCCCAATTCTCGTGCTCGCCCACCGGATCGGCGGGCAGGCCACCGCGATCGACGACTCGCTGAAAGAGTCGGTCGCCCACACCGCCGGCCTGGCCGGCCTCACCGACACGATCGACGCAGCCGAGCGGATCACCGCCGGCCTGGCCCGCGGGCGCACCCGCCTCGGAGGATGACACCCATGCTCGCTCTCACCGACACCCAACGCACGTTGTGGTGGACCGCGATCGTGCTCGGCTTCGTCGTCGTGATCGCGGTCGCCGCCCTGCTCACCACGCTGGTCGTACTCGTCGCCCGGATCGACCGGCGGGTGGTCGGGGTGAAGGCCACGCTTCAGGCGGCGGCCGCCAACACCACCGACACGGCGTTGATCGGCCAGACCGCGGTCGCCGTCGAGGCGGTGCTGTCGGAAGGACTCAAACACCACCTGTTCCTCGGCCGCGTGCTCGACAAGGTGCGCTCATGACCACACTCGTCGTCTTCACGGTGATCGTCATCGCCGCCCTGATCGCCGGGCTGGCGGTGTATCTGTACATCGTCGGCACGCAGCTGACCCGGATCGCCGGCAACCTCGAGGAGTGCTCCGACCTCGTGGCCAAGATCGACGCCGACGCGGTGGCGATTCGCCCCGGCCTGGAGAGCATCAACGAAACCGGCGGCGTGATCGCCGGCGCGCTCCCCCTCCTCTACGGCATGGCCGAAGGCATCGTCCACGGCGCGACGTACGAACCCCAGCCCGACCACGAACGCCCCCCAGCACTCCCGGCGATGGGTCGCCGCCGCACCCGCCTCCTCGAAGCCGTAGGCGCCGACTCACACATTCAGTGACGCCCACCCCTCACGACTCCCCACACGCCCAGCGACGGCGGTCGAGTGACGCACCCGCAGCACCACCACCCACTCCTCACGGCTCTCCACACGCCCAGTGACGGTGGTCGAGTGACGCACCCGCGGCGCAGCCGCCACTCCGTTGTATCGAGACCACTGGTGGTGTCATCGGCCACGGGTGAAGCACGGGTCTAGCGTCGGCGGCATGTACGAGATCGGGCTGACGGTGCAGGCGTGCCTCCGTGCCGGAACGCGGGTGGACGTCGCGTGGACGGTCGCCACCGCCGACCTGGGGCCGCGGCCGCCGGCGGAGGCGGTCGCCTTCACGCCCGGTGGCGGCAAGGTCGGCGGCGTGCTCAAGGGAGCGCTCGACGAGCGGTTGGCAGAGGTCGCGGCCGGCCTCGGCGACGGGCCCGGCCGGCTCGTCGACGTTCCGATCGGCCCCGTCGAGGCGTTGATCGCCGGGCTGCCGGCCGACGGGTCGGTCCGCGCCTTGATCGCACCGGCGCATCTGTTACCGAACGAGCTGTGGCCGGCGCTCGTCGACCGGGGGCCGATCGCCCTCGTCACCGAGTTGGCCCACGACGTGATCACTGCGACCAGCGTGTTCACCGAAGCGACGATCGACACCGCGGACGCGGCCGTGGCCGACGCGTTCGGGCGCCGCGCCAGCGCCGTCACCAAACTCGACGACGGTCGCCTGGTCACCGTGCTGTGGCCCGAGCCGCAACTCGTGCTGGCCGGCCAGGGCGACTATGCCGAGGCGATTGCCGAACTCGCCACATGGCTCGGCTGGAGCGTCACCCGGGTCGCCGACCCGGTCACCGCCGAGGCAACGGCAGGTGCGCTCGGCGCGGCCGACGCGGCGGTCGTCGTCGGGCACGACTACGAGACGACCGGCGCGACCCTGCTGGCTGCACTGTCGAGCCAGGCCGGGTACGTCGCCGCGCTCGGCGCACCGCGCGTCCGCCAACTCCGCGCCAACTGGCTCGCCGAGCGTGGTGCCACCGACCTGGTCCGCCTGCACATGCCCGCCGGTCTCGACCTCGGCGCCAAGTCCCCACGCGAAGTCGCCCTCAGCGTCCTGTCCGAAGCCCACGCCGCCCGCACCGCCGCCACCGGCCGTCCCCTCCGCGACCTGTAGCCAAGGGCAGAGACACCCGACACAGCACCGCCCTCGACGGCAGGACCATCCAGTTGGCTTCGAGAACCGGAGGTTGGTGAGCAATGTTGACCGTGAACCAACCATTGTGGCCAACTTCGTGAACCCGACCACTCGGTCAGCTCAGCGGTCGGTGACGTCTCGGTGGCCGCGCCTCACTTCCTTCGAGAGCAGTAAGGCCGGGGGGGCACGCGGCGGAGTCCGACCGTCGCCTCCCGTGCCCTCGTGGTTGTCACCTGAGGTTGCGTAACTCGCAATCTGGGGTGACAACCATGGTGCCCGCAACTCGCCGTTCTATCGAGACTGTGGTGCGCGCAGGGAACCCGGCTGCCGGACTTGCAGCAGTCCGCGCCCTCAACGGGCAGATCGCGCCCCCTCCACCTCAGTGTTTGCTGAAGAGGGGCTCGCACGCTGCGGCGACGGGGCCTAGCGTCGCGGGTGAGGGGGTTTCGAGATGAGTGAACCACAGGACGTGCTGCGGGATGTGTGGGCGGCGAACGGCGCCGAGGACGGGCTCGAACTCGATTGTGGGCCCACCAAGCAGTGCCGCAACATGGTCGGCGTGTCGTTCGACGCGATGGCCCCGGCCGGCACCGACCTGCGCCAGGCCTGGCGTGCCCGGCTAGCGGCCGAGGGCAAGCTGGCCACCGGTGGCGGCACCGTGCGCGACCTCGTGCTCGGTGACGACGTGCCACTCGAAGCGACCGGCCCCCTCGGCAGCGGCATCGGCCGCTGAGCCGGTGAGCTCCCCGACCAAGCCGGCATCGGTCACGGCGCTCACCGACCTGCTCCGCGCGGGCGGCTACCTCGCCGACCGGGGCCTTGCGACCGCCCTCTACGTGTCGATCACGCTCGGCAAGCCACTGCTGCTCGAAGGCGAGGTGGGGGTCGGCAAGACCGAGGTCGCCAAGGCGCTCGCCGAACTGACCGGCCGGCGCCTGATCCGCCTCCAGTGCTACGAGGGCATCGACACCAGCCAGGCACTGTACGAGTGGGACTACGCCCGCCAGATGCTTGCGCTGCGGGCGCTGCCCACCGACCGCGCCGATGACACCGCCAGCGTCGATGCCCTCTTCGGCCCGAAGTTCCTCGTCGAGCGGCCGCTGCTCGACGCGGTCCGCGCCGGCGACCGGGCGGTGCTGTTGATCGACGAGATCGACCGTGCCGACGACGAGTTCGAAGCGTTCCTCCTGGAGTTGCTGTCCGACTTCCAGATCACGATCCCCGAGGTGGGCACCGTGCGGGCCGAGACCCCGCCGATCGTCGTGCTCACCTCGAACCGCACCCGCGAACTCCACGACGCGCTCAAGCGGCGCTGCCTGTATCACTGGGTGGGGTTCCCGCCACCGGAACGCGAGGTCGAGATCGTGATGACACGCCGGCCCGAGGTGGCCGACGCGCTCGCCCGCCAGGTGGTCGCCGCCGTCAACCGCCTCCGCCAGCTCGACCTCGCCAAGCCGCCCGGCGTGGCCGAGACGATCGACTGGGCGCGCACGCTCGACGTGCTCGGCGCCGAGGCACTCGACCCCGACACAGCGATCGATTCGCTGGGCGCGGTCGTGAAGGACCGCGACGACCTCGAGCTGGTCACCACCCGGCTCGCCGAGATCACCGGTGGTTCGACGGGCAAGCCGTGACCAAGGTGGTTGAGCCTGTCGAAACCACCCCGCCCGAAGCCGTGGTGGCGATGTTGGTCGGGTTCGCCGGTCGGCTCCGGCAGCACGACGTCACGGTCGGCACCGGTGACCTGCTCACCTACACCGAGGCCGCGGCTGCGCTCGACCCGACCGACCTGGTCGACCTGTACTGGGCTGGGCGTGCCGCGCTGGTGACCCGCCGCGAGCACATCTCGGTCTACGACCGGGTGTTCCGCCAGTACTTCCTGCACGAACCTGCCGACGACGAACCGCTCCGACTCGCGGTGCGGGCGCGGGCGACGAGCCAGTCGGTGCTGGAGGTGCCGGCAAGCGAGTCGCCACGCGACGGCGGCGACGAGACCGAGGCCGAACTCGGGCGGCTCGCCTCACCGGCCCAGGTGCTGCGCCAGAAGGCGTTCGACGAGTGCACACCCAGCGAACTGGCCGCACTCCGGCGGATCATCGCCAACCTGCAAGTCACCCCGCCGCGTCGGCGCGTGCGCCGGTTCGAGCCCGCCCGCCGCGGCCGGCACCAGCGTCGGGTCGATGCACGCCGCACCGTACGCGCCCAACTCCGAGCGCAGCTGGCCGGCGATGCCGACCCGTTGCGCTGGAAGCGCCGCCAGGTGCGCGTGCGCCCGCTCGTGCTGATCCTCGACGTGTCGGGGTCGATGTCGGAGTACTCGCGCAACCTGCTCCAGTTCGCCCACGCCGCGGGCCGCGCCCAGGCCAAGGTGGAGGTGTTCTGCTTCGGCACGCGGCTGACCCGCATCACCCCAGCGCTGCGTCGCCGGAGCGCTGACGCGGCGCTCGCCCGAGCCGCCGAGCGGGTGGTCGACTGGGAGGGCGGCACCCAGATCGGCGAGTCACTGGCGGCGTTCGTACGTCGCTGGGGCCGGGGTGGGCTGGCTCGCCGGGCGATCGTGGTGATCGCCTCCGACGGGCTCGACCGGGGCGACCCGGCAGTGCTCAACGCCGCCCTCGAGCGGCTGGGCCGGCTCGCCTACCGGATCGTGTGGATGAACCCCCACGCCCGCGGTGGCCAGCTGCCGGCGACACTCGGCATGGCCGTGGCTGCCGAGCACATCGACCTGCTACTCCCCGCCGACGACCTGGCCGGGCTGGAGCGCTTCGCCCACGACCTCGCCGAGCTTGCGTAGGCTTCGCGCATGACGAACCCGCTCCCGCAGCCGGGTCGGTGCCGGCACGTCGAGTGCCGTCTTCGTCGAGGTGGCCACGCATGACGATCGTGCACCGTTGGAGCGTCACCGTGTTCGCCGAGGGCGACCGCGAGGTCACCCACGACGAGGTCGTCGAGTTGGCCGATGCCGTCGCCGGCATGGGGGGAATCGCTACCGGCATCGGTCAACACGGATACGGCGCGCAGATCGTCGTCGCCGCGGGCACGCGTGCCGAGGCGCTGTCGGTCGGCACGAACGTGTTCGCCGCGGCGGCCCGCCAGGCCGGCCTGCCCGACTGGCCCGTCACCCGTGCCGAGGCGATCGGCGAGCACGAAGAGGAGGCCGCGGCCGCCGACGCCTGGTCCGGTGTGGACGGCGACGACGCATGATCCAGGATCCACCCATCTGGCGACTCGTTCCTCGCCGCCATCAGGGTGTTTCCCGGCTCCGCAACAATTTGCGGTCAAGCGCCACGCAGGCTGGGCTTCACGAACGGTGCACCAGGGCCAACGTCGCGGCAACCGCCGAGGGCTGGGACCACGCCGACGCGCGGCTGCAACGATCGGTGGATCCAGGATGATCCGGTTGGGCTCGCTCGGCGGTTACCCGTTCGAAGGGCCGTCGGTGCTGGCCGGGTGGGTGCCGCCCCAACGGCCCGGCGTGTACGCGATCGCCTATCGCCTCGACCCCGCCAGCGAACAGTTCGCGATCATCTACGTGGGCCACGCCGACGACCTGTCGCGCGTGGGCCTGCCGTTCCAGCACGCCCGAACGCCGTGCTGGACCGAGCGAGCCAACCGCTACTCGCTGTACATCTGCACGTACGAGGTACCCGGGGGTACGGCCGCCCACCGCGAGCAGATCGTGCGCGAGTTGGCGGCGATCTACCAGCCCGGGTGCAACACCGAGCGCTACGACAACGCCTGGAAAGACGAGTGGATCGGCGAGTACCAGGCTCCCACCACCGGCCCTCTCACCACCGGACGCACCCCGACCGCGCGTGACCAAGGTGGTTGAGCCCGTCGAAACCACCGGCCGCCACGGACCTCGGCGGCAACCACAGCGACCAAGGTGGTTGAGCCTGTCGAAACCACCGGTCGTCGCGAGTCTCGGTGGTGACGACGGCCTCGACCACCTTGGGTCAGGGCGTCGGCGCCACTTCAGGAAACACTGAGGTCGTCCTTGCGCCGTTGGTCGTGGTGCGCCACGCTGGGCACCACCGAGCCGCGGAAGGGGGACGATGAGCACCGGCGCCAGCACCCAGGCCCGAATCGAGGCGCGCATCTCCGCGCTGACGGCGGCCCGGGTCCCATTCGTGCGGGCGACCGTCGTGCGCGCCCAGTTCCCCACGTCGGCCGCACCCGGCGACACGGCGATCGTGCTCGGCGACGGCTCGATGGACGGGTTCGTCGGCGGGCAGTGTGCCGAGACGTCGGTCCGTATCGCCGCCGGCGACGTGCTCGCGGCCGGCGAGGCGCTGCTCTTGCGGGTACTCCCGGACGACGCCAACGAGTTCCCCGACACGCCCGGGGCACGCACGGTCGTCAACCCGTGCCTGTCCGGTGGCGCCGTCGAGATCTTCCTCGAACCGCTCCTGCCTGCACCGCTGGTGACGATCGTGGGCACCTCACCGATTGCCGAGGCCCTGGCCTCGCTGGGCAAGTCGATCAGCTACGAGATCGCCCGTGCGGCCGCGGTCGAGGTCCCCGAGGGCACCACCGCCGTGCTGATCGCGACCCACGGGCACGACGAGGAGGCCTGGATCCGCTCTGCACTCGACGCCGGCGTGGGCTTCATCGGGCTGATCGCCAGCCCGACGCGCGGCGCCGCGGTACTGGCCGGCCTCAGGCTCAGCGACGAGGAGCGCAAGCGTGTGCACACACCGCTCGGGCTGTGGATCGGCGCCAAGACTGCCGACGAGATCGCCCTGTCGATCCTGGCCGAGATCGTGAAGGCGATCCGTCTCGACGGCCTGCGGGCGGGCGGGGCCGCCCCCTCCCCCGTCGCGTTCGGCCGGTCGACGCCGGAGCCCGAGTCGCGGCTGGAGACCGCGATCGACCCGATCTGCGGGATGACCGTGGTGGTCGGCCCCGACGCACCGACGGCAACGGTCGCGGACGAGCAGTACTGGTTCTGCTGCACGGGCTGCCGAGACCGAATGCTCGCCGGCACGGGCTGACCACCCGCCAGGCGACACCGCCGGCTATCGAACCGCGTTCGAGGGAACCGGAAGCGGTCGCGCCGGTCGGCGGCGGAGGTACCACGCACAGCCGATCGTGCCGGCACCCATCACGAGGGCGACGACGTTGGTGATCACGATCGCGACGTTGCCGATCGACGCGCCGTACGCGAACCAAAGGGCGAACCCCACCAGCAGCACGGCGAGGTAACCGATCGAGACGTCGCGTGACGAGCGGGCACGGATCATCGCCCGCACCTGTAACAACGGGGCGAGCGCCATCAGCACGCCCCAGGTGGCGGCCGCGACGGCGAGCACAGACGACATGAGAACTCCAGACGGAACGAAAGCGGACAGGAACGGTGGGAACCGGCCCGCGATCAGTCGCGGAGGTCGCCCCGGCGCGTGTCGTCGCCGTACAACGGCTGCGGCGCACACGACGGAGTCATCGCCCGTGACCGTAGCCGCGCCGGTGCCTCGACTCCCACTTACCCTGGAACCACCGATCGTCGCGGCCGGCGCCCGCACCGCGCCGCGGCGAGGTCAGTGGCGCTTGACGCCGCCGTACTTCATGCGCGTGTCGCTCATCGACGCCGGGCGGGCCTCGTCGTCGCCGATACCTGCGGCGACGACCTCCCCGACGAACAGCGTGTGGCTGCCCAAGTCGAGCGTGTGCCGGACGGCGCAGTCCATCCACGCCAGCGCCTCGTCGAACACGGGCGCGCCCGTGGCCTCGGTGCGCACTGGCCGGCCGTTGAGCACCGCGCCCTCGTCTCCGTCGGCGTAGGTCGCGGGCTTGGAGAACTTCACGAACACCTTCGTGTCGTCGGCGTTCCACAGGTTGACCGTGAACGACCCGCCGGCGGCGATCAGCCGGTGTGTGACAGCGCTGTTGTCAACCCCCACACCGACCAGTACCGGTTCCATCGACAATTGCGTGATCCAACTCGCCGTCATCGCATTGCGCTCGTCGCCCGCCCGCGACCCCACCAGCGCGAGCGCGTTCGGGATCTTCCACGTCACCCGGTTGAGCAGCTCGTCGGTGAGGTCGTCGGCAGTGGCCATAAACCCCACCGTAGGCGTCGCGCCAACGGGTGTACGGTGCGTGATCGAGTCGGATCGAGGCGCCGGTGGCGCAGAAGGGAGGAACGCGATGACCGAAAACCTTCGTACGCGCCCGCCCTTCCGCACCCCGGCACCGGTCGAGTTCTCCAGCTGACGTCTCGTCGCTCACTCCCGGTGCCCAGCTCCGAGGAGTTCACCCGATGGCTGCACAGCCACACCGTCGTACCCGCACGCGTCGCTTCGACGACGCCGACTGGGACATCGACCCACCCCACGACCCGCCGTCGGCCGAGCACGCCGACCCAGACCCCGACGAACTCGACCAGCCCGGCTGGTCGACCTACCTTGACGCGACGCGCGGGCCGGGCCCGATGCCCGGGTGGGTCGTCACCGACCCACGCGCGCTCGATGCCGAACTCGGCGTGGTCAAGACCGGCAAGGAGGCCGAGCTGTCGCTCGTTCGCCGGCAGGTACCCGACGGGCACCGCGACCCCGACCGCGGCGTGCGCGCCTGTGTGCTTGCCGCCAAGCGGTACCGCGCGGCCGAGCACCGGCTGTTTCACCGCGACGCCGGCTACCTCGAGGGCCGCCGGGTGCGCAAGAGCCGCGAGACCCGGGCGATACGGACGCGGACCGGGTTCGGCAAGCAGCTGATCGCTCAACAGTGGGCGGCGGCCGAGTTCGCCGTGCTGGCCGAACTGTGGCAGGCCGGAGCGGCGGTGCCGTACCCGGTGCAGTTGCTCGGCACCGAGATCATGATGGAGTTCATCGGCACCACCGACCCAGCCGGCGTGAGCGTGGCCGCCCCGCGGTTGGCCGAGACCCGGCCCTCGTCCACCGACGCCCGCGACCTCTACGAGCAGTTGGTCGAGGTGCTCGGTGCGCTGGCCCGGTTGGGGTACACGCACGGCGACCTGTCGGCCTACAACGTGCTCGTCGACGACGCCCGCGGGGCCAACCGGCTCGTGCTGATCGACCTGCCCCAAGTGGTCGACGTGGTCGGCAACCCGCAGGGCTTCGAGTACCTCCGCCGCGACTGCGACAACATCACCGCCTGGTTCCGCGCCCGCGGCATCGACGCCGACGCCACCGCGCTCTACGAGACCCTGGCGGCGTCGACACGGTGAGCCCACCCGTGGACACAGCACGCCTCTCCGCCGGGGCCTACCTCACGGCGCGGTGGGGGTCACCTCGGCGGCGAGCGTGCGCACCTGCTCGGCGACCACGGCCGCGTGGGCGGGCTCGTACAGCAACGACTGGTGAGTCGAACCGGGAACGGTCAGCGTGGTCACCGACTCACCGATGCGGGCCAGGTCGGCTTGGAGCGTCGCCCACCCGTCGAACAGCTCCTCGTCGGCCGACACCACCACCGTAGGCAGGTCGCCCACCGAGCCCAGCGCGGCTGCTTCGGCGCGGAGGGCGGGCGCCGCGGCGACCTCGTCGGCGATCGAACGCAAGTGCCGCGACGACGACCACAGCGCGTTCAGTTCGGAGCGCGCATCGTCGGGCAGCGCGTCGTAGCCCAACGAGCCGCCGGTCGCGAGATAGAGGCGCATCAGGCCCACCGGGGCGACCATCCGGGCCCAGCGGAGCCCGCCGTCGGACACGTGCAGCTTGCCGAGCAGCGCCTCCTCGCCCGGGTGCGCCGAGTCGACCAGCATCAGCCCGGCAACCTCGTCGGCGAACCCCCGCTGGAACTCGCGTGCGTACACGCCGCCGAACGAGTGTCCGACGAGCACGTACGGCCCGGTTTCGCCGGTCGCCACGAGCGCCCGGTGGAGGTCGTCGGCGGTGCTCGCCAGCGTGGCGTCGGCGGTGCGGCCCTCGCTCCAGCCCCGCCCGGCCCGGTCGTACGAGCACACTCGCAGCGTGCCGGCCAGCTCGCCCTGCACCAGCGCCCAGTCGAGCGCCGAGCCGCCCGAGGCAGCCTCCAGCACGACCGTCAACGGTTGGTCTTGGGGGCCATCGCAGCGCAGGTGCAGGCCACCCTCGGCAAGCTCGTCCGGCTGCCAACGATCGCGATCGCGGGCGGTTCCCACCCGCTGGTACACGACCCCTGCGAGGAGCAGCACGACCAGCGTGACGGCCAGACCGACCAGCACCCGCCGGCGCCGCGACCAGCGCGCCCGGCCGGCGCTGGGCGAGGCATCGGCCGGCACGGCATCGTCCGTGTCAGGGTCGTCTACGGGCGCGTTAGGGGGCATCGCGTCTGACATAGGGACCGGCATGTTGGCAAACCGGCCGGTGGCCGCGCGCCGAATTCAGCTGGCGGGTGACGAGACACAGCGTTGGCTGGTCGAACCCGAGGTTTGCCGGGATTCTTGCCGAAACGGAAACAATCCCGGACAACCTCCGGTGCCGGGGTCGAACGATTGCGCAGCCGATGGTCGGGGCGTCACTCGTCGGTGAGGAGCTCGCGGAGGAACTCGGTGGGGTGGGCGAGGAAGTCGGCGGTGATCCGTACGGTGTCGATGTCGGCCCACTCGGCGGGGGCGACTCCGGCGGCACCGAACTTGTAGATCGTGGCGCCGGGGTACGCCATCAGCAACGGCGAGTGCGTGGCGAGCACGAACTGGCTGCCCGCGGCCACCAGGTCATGGATGCGGACGAGCAGCTGCAACTGCCCATGCACCGACAGCGCCGCTTCGGGCTCGTCGAGCAGGTACAGACCGTTCGGCCCGAACCGGTGGACCGCAAGATCGATGAACGACTCGCCGTGCGAGCGCTCGTGCGGTGAGCCTCCGTAGAACTTCGCCGCGTCTTCGTACCCCTCGATCGCCGTCGCCACGTTGAAGTAGCTCTCGGAGCGCAGGAAGAACGCATCGCGGACCGGTCGAGCCGACCGCCCGACGCGCAGGTGCTCGTGCAGCGACGACACCGTTGCGGCCCGGGTCTGGAACTGCATCGACCGAGAGCCGCCCTCCGGATTGAGGCCCTGGTTGACCGCGATCGCCTCGATCAGCGTCGACTTGCCGGTCCCGTTGTCGCCGACGAACACCGTCACGCCGCGCCCGAACCGCAGTACCTGCTGCGCCGCCCGCATCGCCGCGATCGCCGGCACGTCGAACGGATGCCCGCTGCCACCCTTCCCGGTGATCTCGACAGTCCTCAGGAACGACACACCTACAGCATGGACGATCGGCGGCTCTTGACCAGAGGGATCGGGCAAGATGGCAGTGTGGAGCCAATCGGACCGAAGCTGGCCGAGGGGCGCGACAGCGAGATCTTCGAGCACGGTGACGGCAAGGTGCTCCGCGTCGCGCGCGACGGCCGCTCGCTGGTCGCCGAGGCCGAGATCATGCGGCACGTCCGGTCGCACGGTTACCCGTGCCCCGAGGTGTACGACGCGGGCGACGGGTTCCTCGTGATGGACCGGCTCGACGGCCCGACGATGATGCAGGCGGTCGGTCGGCCGCCGTTCCCGCTGCGCCGATCGGGGCACCTGCTGGCCGACCTCCACGACCGACTGCACCGGATACCGGCTCCCGCGGGCATCGCTGTCGCCCCGCTCCCCGGCACGCAGATGCTGCACCGCGACCTGCATCCGATGAACGTGATCATGACCGCCGACGGGCCGATGGTGATCGACTGGGCCAATGCGTCGGCCGGTGACCCGGCGTTCGACGTCGCCGACACCTGGGTGCTGTTCGCCTGCGCGATCGCCCCGGCGACCGGCATCGACCGCGTGTTGGTCCCAGTCGGCCGACGGATCTTGATGCGCGCGTTCCTGAGCCGCGTCGATACCGAGGCCGCTCGCGCGGCGATTCCAGCCGTGGTCGAGCATCGCCTCACCGACCGCAACATCACCCCCGCCGAACGAGACCGCGCACGCCGCTTCGCCGCCTGGGCGACGAGCTGACCACGCCGACCGAGCGCACCCGCCTACGGTCACCGGCGTGATCGTGTGGATCAACGGCGCGTTCGGGGTGGGCAAGACCACCACCGCGCGGCAGATGGCCGAGCTGCGGCCGGAGTTGCGGCTGTTCGACCCGGAGTGGGTCGGTTACCTCCTCACCTCGCAACTCCAGGGCATCGACGTCGCCGACTTCCAGGACCTGCCGGCCTGGCGCGACCTGGTGCCGAGGGTGGCCCGCCACGTCGCCGACATCTCGGGCCAGCACCTCGTCGCCGTCCAGACCGTGCTCGACGAGCAGTACTGGACCGAGCTCGGCGACGGCCTGAACCGGCGCGACCTCGGCGTGTTCCAGGTCGTCCTCGACGCCGACGAGCAGGCGTTGCGCACCCGCATCCTCAGCGACGACGACGAGCGCTCTGCGCAACGGTGGCGCCTCGACCACCTCGCGCCCTACGCCGCCGCCCGTCCCTGGCTCCTACGGGCCGCCGACCTCGTGGTCGACACCACGGCCGTTCCACCCGACGAGGTCGCGCGACGCATCGTCGCCGCACTCCCCGCCTGACAGCGACACCGGTCGAGCCGCCGGCTGCGCGCGGTGGTTTCGACAAGCTCAACCACCTGGTCAGCCGGCGGTTGAGCCGGTCGAGCCGCCGGCCACTCGCGTCGGCACCCCGCCAGCCTCCCCGATCCGCGCCAAGGGCCGCCGGGATACCCCGCCCCGGGGGCCGGGCGGTCGGTACGGTGCGGGGGTGGTGTTCACGGTGTTGCCTGCGGTCGACGTAGCCGGCGGTCAGGCCGTGCGGCTCGCTCGGGGCGAGGCCGGGAGTGCGGCCGCGCACGGCGACCCACGTGAGCTGGCGCTCGCGTGGCAGGCCGAGGGGGCGGAGTGGATCCACCTGGTCGACCTCGACGCGGCGTTCGGCCGCGGGTCCAACGCCGACCTACTCGCCACGCTGGTCGGCGAACTCGACGTGAACGTCCAGCTCTCGGGAGGCATCGCCGACGAGGCGTCGCTCGGCCGGGCGCTGGCGACCGGCTGCGCCCGGGTCAACCTCGGCGCCACCGCACTCGACCACCCGGCCTGGTGCGCCCGGATGATCGACACCCACGGCGAACGGATCGCCGTCAGCCTCGACGTCCGCATCGAGGGTTCCGGCAACGCTATGCACTACCGGTTGGCCCCGCGGGGCGGGCCGGGTGACGGCGGTGACCTGTGGGAGGCGCTCGGGTGGCTCGGCAGCGCCGGTTGCGCCCGCTACGTCGTCACCGACGTGAGCCGTGACGGCACGCTGGACGGCCCGAACCTCGGGCTCTACCGAGCCGTCGCCCGGGCGACCCCGGCGGCCCTGATCGGGTCGGGCGGGGTCGCCACGATCGACGACCTGGTCGCGCTCGCCGAGGCTCGCCGAACGGGCGTCAACCTGGAGGGGGTGATCGTCGGCAAGGCCCTCGCCACCGGCCGCCTCACCCTCGGCGAGGCACTCGCCGCGGCGCTCCCCGAGCCGTGACGCGCCCGGTACACCATTACCAAAGTCCCCGGTCACGTGCGCCCACCCGAGTACGCCTCGACTGGTCGGCAACTCGTTGCAGCCGAGCTCGAACGCTTTCTTGCGGCGCGCCGCCAACCGGCGCGCCGGAGCATCGTCGACGAGGTAGACGAACTCAGGCGCAGCGATCCAGCACCACCCCGGCAACGGGACGTGATCGTGCAAGACCGCCACGACGACACCGGCGCCCGTCTCCGCCACGACGACACCGTCGAGTTCAGCATGACCGCGATCCCACTCGATCCACACGAAACCCGGAACCGCGACGTCGCCCATACGCCGAGTTCTGGTCCTGTTTCGCGCTGGTTAGCGGGCTCCTGTCACGGTCCCACGATGCCGCTCGCTTCGGGCTCCACCCGCTCCGCGCTCGTTCCCCGGACCGTCTCGGTCGTGACGCTCGCCGTCTGCCTGATCGCCACGACGGCCGTTGCCATCGGCGCCGCGGCCCCGCCTGCCCAGGTTGCCCAGGCTGTGGTCGCTGCAGCGGACCCGGCGAGCACCTCGCGAGCGTCTGCCGTCGGCACGCTCCAGGCGGTGTCGGCTCAGGCCGAGTCCGGGGACGGACCGGGCTCGTTCGTGTCGCTGCCGCCCGCCCGCCTGTACGACTCACGACCCGGCCGCACCACCACCGACAACCAACACGCCGGCCACGGCCGCCTCACCGCCGGCCAACGCATCGAAGTCCAAATCACCGGCCGCGGCAACGTCCCC